>Ga0210018_1000503_pt1 | contig 19847 bp, 20 predicted proteins | sample CryGeyCG2014_010_2_FD_183967 | JGI IMG/M metagenome (GOLD analysis project Ga0210018, IMG submission 183967) | Groundwater microbial communities from aquifer - Crystal Geyser CG09_land_8/20/14_0.10 (SPAdes) (version 2) | ecosystem: Environmental > Aquatic > Deep subsurface > Groundwater | place...
AATATCAGGCAGTTCCGCTGGCTAACCAAGTTTTAATCTTTTTCGCCATTACTGCCGGCCTTTTAGACAGTATTGCGGTTAATAAAATTGCCGAATTTGAAACTGGTTTATATAAATATGCTGAAATCAGCGGCGCCAAAGTTTTAACAGAAATAGCAACTAAGAAAGAATTATCCGAGAAGTTGGAAACAGAGATGAAAAGTTTAATTAGTGATTATAAAAATAATTTGGATTATTTGATGAAAGAATAATTATTTTGTCATTGCGAGCGACCCCTCCGATAGCTATCGGAGGGAGAGCGAAGCAATCTAACGGACAGTTTGCTATATTAATAGTTCGTGAGATTGCTTCGTCAGTTGCTCCGCTTCGCTTCGCAACTTCCTCGCAATGACAGTGTGAATTATGCCAAGCACTAGAGATATCAAGAGAAGAATAAAGTCCATTGGTAATACCAAAAAAATTACTCGTGCCATGGAAATGGTTGCTGTGGCCAAGATGCGTAAAGCCATTGAGTCGGTTTTAAAAACCAGAAGCTATGCCAACTTGAGCTGGCTGACGGTGTTAAATTTATCAGCGGCCGCTAATAATAGAGGGGGTTTGCTTCATCCTTTATTAGACAAAAGAAAAGAGATTAAAAGAGTAGGCATTGTTTTGATTACCTCCAATCGCGGACTCTGCGGCGGTTTTAATACAGCCATCATCAGCAAAATTAATAGCGCTGTTGAGCGGCATTGCAAAGAAGAAGGCCGCTTAACCAAGGAAACCGAATTTATTTTAATCGGCCGCAAAGGCGCTGCTGTTTATAATTATTTTGGCTATAATATTGCGGCTGATTTTCCCAAGTATGATGTTATTAGCGAAGTAAAAGAGATTTTGCCTGTTAGCGAATTAGTTATTAAAGAATATACCTCCTGCAAATATGATCAGATATTTGTCGCTTACACTGATTATATCAGCGCCGTTAAGCAAATGCCGCGCGTTAAGCAGCTTTTGCCGATTGATATCACCACCCAAGATGAATATTTAGGCATTGTTGGTCAAGATCCGCCTAGCGGCATAAAAAAAAGTTTTTTAGAGGAAAAAGAGGAAAAATATTTAAAGCAAGGCCAATTTAGTTATGAATACACTTTTGAGCCCAGCCCGGAAGAAGTGCTTAATGATATGCTGCCTCGGTTGATTGAAGTTCAGCTTTTTCAGGCGCTATTAGAATCTAACGCCGCAGAGCATAGCGCGCGCATGACTGCCATGCACCAAGCCACTGAAGCGGCCGGCGATATGGTTAGTGAGCTGACTCTGTTTTACAACAAAGCTAGACAAGCTAGTATAACGAATGAGATTGCGGAAATTTCCGCCGGGGCAAATGCGTTGGCGGAGTAAATTTGCCCTCCTTGTAAAGGAGGGGTAGGGGAGGTTAAAATGTTTAAACAAAATAAAAAATTTATTCCCTATAATAATAATTTAAATTCTAGAGCAAAAGATTTGAGGAATAATATGACGGCGGCAGAAAAGAAATTGTGGTATGAATTTTTAAGAGGGCATGAATATAGATTTGTCAGGCAAAAAGTAATAGGAAATTATATTATTGATTTTTATTGCCAAAAATTAAAGTTAGGAATTGAGATTGATGGTGGTACTCATCTTGGCGATAAAAATGAGGAATATGATAAAAACAGGACAGAAGAATTAAATAAATCAGGTATAAAAATATTACGGTTTTGGAATGATGATATTTTAAAAGGATTAGGGGAAGTGGAAAGTATAATTGAAAAGGAAATTAACCCCCTTAATCCCCCTTTACAAGGGGGACGAGAAATAAAAAAAGTTCTTTAAATAAAAAAAGAGATTATCTAGGGTGGCTTGTGGCTATAACGCCTCGGCCAGGAGCACGATGTAGTTTTTTGTGCATTACTGGCAGAAGTTGCCACCTTAAATAATCTCAATAATTTTAATAATAATTTGTCAAGGTCTTGAAAGTTTTGACTTTTGACTTTTGACTTTTGACTTTACAATATATGCCAGAAAAGCAAAATATCGGTACAATCAAGCAAATTATCGGTGCAGTGGTTGATGTCTATTTTGCCAGCGAACTGCCGGGGATTTATACTGCCTTGGAGGTAGAAAAAAAAGACGGCAAATTAGTTTTGGAAACCCAACAGCATATCGGTTCTAATTTAGTCAGGGCAATAGCCATGGGTTCAACCGACGGCCTTAAAAGAGGCGATCAAGCGGTAAATACCGGAGATAATATTACCGTACCGGTAGGCGAAGAAACTTTGGGCAGGATTTTTAATGTTCTGGGCGAGCCAGTGGACGGTTTGCCAGTGGTAAAAACTAAAAAGCGCTATCCGATTCATCGGCCCGCGCCTAAATTCGTTGAGCAATCTACCAAAGTGGAAATTTTGGAAACCGGCATCAAGGTAATTGATTTAATTTGTCCGATTGTCAAGGGCGGCAAGGTTGGTATGTTTGGCGGCGCCGGTGTAGGTAAGACCGTGATTATTATGGAATTGATTAATAATATTGCCAAACAGCATGGCGGTGTTTCTGTCTTTGCCGGAGTAGGCGAAAGAAGTCGCGAAGGCAATGATTTATATCACGAAATGAAAAATTCCGGAGTTTTAAATAAGGTTGCTATGGTTTTTGGCCAAATGAATGAGCCGCCCGGCTGCCGTGCTCGCGTTGGTTTGTCGGGACTGTCTATGGCTGAATATTTTCGCGATGAGCAAAATCAGGATGTGCTATTATTTATTGATAATATTTTTAGGTTTACCCAAGCCGGCTCTGAAGTATCAACTTTGTTGGGCCGCATGCCCAGCGCTGTTGGTTATCAGCCGACTCTGGCAACGGAAATGGGGGAACTACAGGAAAGAATTACTTCTACTGATAAGGGCTCAATTACTTCCATTCAGGCAGTTTATGTGCCGGCTGACGACTTGACTGATCCGGCGCCAGCTACTACTTTTGGCCATCTTGATTCAACCGTGGTCTTGTCGCGCAGTTTAACCGAGTTGGGCATTTATCCAGCAGTTGATCCGCTTGATTCATCATCAGTGATTCTTGATCCCAAAATTGTGGGCAGAGAACATTACCAGACGGCCCGCGGGGTGCAAAAAGTTTTGCAAAGATATAAAGACCTGCAAGATATTATTGCTATTTTAGGCATGGAGGAATTATCTGATGAAGATAAATTAACAGTTGCCCGGGCCAGAAAAATTCAGCGATTTCTTTCCCAACCGTTTACTGTGGCAGAAACATTTACCGGCCACGCCGGCAAATATGTTAAATTAGTCAATACTATCCGCGGCTTTAAGGAGATTTTACAGGGTAAGCACGATGATAAATCAGAGGGGGAATTTTATATGAAAGGCGCTAACCCTTTCTAACCTATTAATACCTATTCTAACCTTTTATAACATATGGACAATAAGATAATAAAATTTAAAATAGTCACTCCCGAGCGCGTTGTTTTAGAGGAAGATATTTTACAAATTACTGTTCCCACCAAAGAGGGCGAGATTACTGTTTTAGCCAATCATATTCCTTTGGTGGCTAGCCTGCAGCCCGGGGTAATTCAGATAAAAAAGCCAAGCGGAGAGATGGAAATAATTTCTGTTTCAGGCGGTTTTATTGAGGTGCTAAAAGATAAGATTGTAATTTTAGCCGATACTGCCGAACGAGCGCATGAGATTGACGAGACTAGAGCCGAGGAAGCTTATCAACGCGCCGAAGAAATTAAACAGAACGCGCGCCAGGCCGACCGAGTTAATTTTACCGAAATTAATGTTAATATCGCCAAGGAATTAGCGCGCACCCACGCGGTTAAAAGGTGGCGAAAAATAAAAGACTTAAATAATAAAAATATCAGCTAACTTATGTCGCATCATTGTCCGGCCGCTGTAATTACTTGCGAAGATTTTCGTTTGCACCAGCGCCTTGACGGCCGCAACTGTTTGGCCGAATTTATTAGAGATTTATCATCAAGGAAATTTTATGATTTTATGGTTGGGCAAGCAGAAATTTATGGGTGTAATAAGCCCGTGTTTTTATTTGGCTAATTTATTTAATGTTAGCTTTTTCTTGACTTTCTTGACATTTTTTTGACATTTTATGGTTTTATTGGTAATATAAAGCCATAAAATTTGTACCTTAAATTTCATTAATATCAAGGTAAGCGGATGATCGCCTCGCAAATGCGGGGAGGAAAGTCCGGACATTCAGCCCCGCAAAATGCGGGGCAACGGCAGCGGGTAACACCCGTCTGGGGCAACCCAAGAAGTGCGAACAGAGACGAGTCCTGACTTTAGGTCAGGGGTGAAACGGCTAAATCTTTGTCGGAATGCAAGGTCGTGTCTTATCTTTTTACTAGTAAAGATAAGAAGAACCGCTTGACCCCGATAGCAATATCTGGGCTAGATAGATGATCATCCCCCACTACTTTTTGTGGATATATAATAAATATTTTTACTATTTAAAAAGAGTTTATAAATTTATTATTTTTATTTACAAAAAGTGGTGGGGGACAGAATCCGGCTTATAGCTTGCCTTGATATTAATGAGATTTAAATTAAAATAAGAAAAACAAGAAAGATTTAATTAATTTTATTTCTCTTATTTCTCTTATTTAACTTATTTCTCTTATTTTTCTTATTTAACTTATGAAACGAAGTGAATTATATTTTTCCTTTATTTTGGTGCCCTTAGATTTTTTAATGATAATATTGGCAGCTATTTCCGCTTACAGTCTTCGTTTCACTCAACTGGCAACTGACATTAGGCCAGTTATTTTTAGTTTGCCCTTTGGCGAGTATTTACAGGTAGTTTTATTAATTAATATTTTGTGGATAATAATTTTTGCCTTGGCTGGTTTATATAACATCAGAAGCGCTAGACGTTTAATTAAAGAAGTCTACCGCGTAATTTTAGCTTGCTCTACTGGTTTGGTGTTAATTGTTATTTTAATTTTTTTCTTTCGCGAGTTATTTTCTTCGCGCTTTATTGTTTTAACTGGTTGGTTTTTGGCCATTGTTTATATTAGTATGGCGCGCATCATCATTAGGTTTATTCAAAGAAGATTATTTAAATATGGCATCGGCGTCCATAAAGTAGTGATGGTTGGCAATAGTAAAACAACTGACGTCTTGGTGCATGAATTTGCCAGCCGTAGTGATTCCGGCTTTGAGGTGGTTAAGCGCTTTCGCGATTTTAGCTTAGAATCAGCTCAAGAGCTAGCCGAGTTTTTGCAAGCCAAAGAGGTTGATGAAATAATACAAAGCGATCCCAATTTAAGCAAAGCTGAAGTTTTACGGCTGTATGATTTTGCCGATGAATATCATTTGACATTCAAATATGCTGCTGATTTGCTTGGCGCCAGAGTGCTTAAAACCGAAGTGGCGGAAATTGCCGGCATTCCCGTGGTTGAAGTTAAAATAACCCCGCTGGAAGGCTGGGGCAGAATCGGCAAAAGGATTTTTGATGTAATTTTCTCGTCGCTGTTTATAATTATCCTTTCTCCGTTAATAATAATCACTGCCTTGTTAATTAAGCTGGATTCGCGTGGAGCGGTGATTTATAAAAATGAACGAGTCAGTAAAGAGGGAATTTTTAAATTGTTAAAATTTAGGTCAATGTTAATTCATTATTGTGTGGGCAATGATTACGCCAATAATGAAGAAGCTTTAAAATACGAAAAAGAATTGATCAGAGAAAAAAGCACTAAAGAGGGGCCGGTTTACAAAATCGCTGATGATCCCCGCCTGACTAGAGTCGGCAAACTTATTAGACGCTGGAGCCTTGATGAACTTCCCCAATTTTTTAATGTCCTGGTGGGTGACTTGAGCTTAGTTGGGCCACGGCCGCACCAACCGCGCGAAGTTGCCAAATACGAAAAACATCATAAGAAAGTTTTATTCGTTAAACCAGGACTGACTGGTCTGGCGCAAATTTCCGGCCGCAGTGATTTAAGCTTTGAGGACGAAGTGAAATTAGACAGCTATTATATAGAAAATTGGTCTTTGCTATTTGACTTAGCAATTTTACTAAGAACACCCCTGGCAGTTATAAAGGGGAGAAAGGTGGAATAAAATTTGAATAACGAATAATGAATTATGAATTATGGGAAAACCATTATTCATAATTCATTATTCATAATTCATTATTCATGAGAGTAGCTCTGGTTCACGATCATTTGGCTCAAGATGGCGGCGCGGAAAAAGTACTTAAGGTTTTGGCTGATTTATTTCCCCAGGCGCCAATTTACACTTTGCTGTGCGAGAAAAAAAATATTGATAAGTATTACAAGAATCGCCAGATTGAGACTTCAATTATCCAAAGATTGCCTGGCGGAGTTAAACATTACCAATGGTATATGCCTTTTATGCCAATGGCTGTGGAATTTTTTGATTTATCCGGTTATAATGTGGTGATTTCCGATACCAGTTCTTTTGCCAAGGGCGTTATCACCACCAGCCATACTTTGCATATTTGCTATTGCCATACGCCTACCCGTTACATCTGGAGTGATACTCACCAATATATTAATGAATTAAAATATAATAAATATTTTAAAAAATTAATCTCATTGGTTTTAAATTACATCAGAATGTGGGATCGTTTGGCCGCTGACAGGGTGGATAAGTTTATCGCTAATTCCAATTTTGTCGCTCGCCGAATTAAGAAATATTATCAGCGAGATCCCCAAGTGATTTATCCGCCAGTGGAGATAGCCAGATTTAAAGTTTCTTCTAATATTAGCGATTATTTTTTAACCGGTGGCCGACTGGTGCCTTATAAGCGCGTTGATTTGGCAATTGTTGCTTGCCAAAAATTAGGCAAAAAGCTTAAAATATTCGGCGACGGCGTTGATTTAAAGCGGCTTAAAAAGATCGTTGGCAAAGATAAAAATATTGAATTTGTCGGCCGCATAGACGAAGAAACTAAAGCAGACTTATATAGCCATTGTCTGGCCTTTATTAATCCTCAGGAAGAAGATTTTGGCATTACGGTAGTTGAGGCTATGGCTAGCGGCCGACCAGTTATTGCTTATGGGTCGGGCGGAGCAAGAGAAATAGTTAAAGCCGGCATTACTGGTGAATTTTTTTCAGAGCAGAAGGTGGATAGTTTAGCCGAGGTTTTGAGAAATTTTGATGCCACGAAGTTCGACCCCAGAGCAATTAGACATTATGTAGAAAAATTTTCAGTGGAAAGATTTAAAAAAGAGATCAGTGATTTTATAAATCAGGAATATGATAATTTTAAATCGCCTAATACATAACACTAATTTTTGATTTGTTATGAGTTTTAAGTTATGCGTTATGCGCAATTATGAAAATCGGTTTAGATATTAGGACATTAATGGAAGCGCGCTACAGCGGCGTCTCGGAATATAGCTATAATTTAGTCAAGGAGATTTTAAGGCTGGATCCCGTTAACCAATATAAATTATTTTATAATTCTTTCCGTGATATCAGCAAACATTTGCCCAGTTTCTATTTAGCTAATGTTGAACTAGTTGGCAAAAGTTATCCCAATAAAATTTTTAATTATCTGCTGCAGAAGTTTTTAGTTTACCCTAAGATTGATCAACTGCTTGAGGTCAATCTTTTTTTTATGCCGCACCTTAATTTTATTGCTTTATCACCCCAGTCTAAAAGTGTTTTGACTGTTCATGATTTATCTTTTTTAAGATATAGCGAATTTTTTAGCTGGCGCAAAAACTTTTGGCACTATATGATAAATGTCAAGCAATTAGTAAATAATTTTACCAGAATTATTGCGGTATCGGCCAATACTAAAAATGACCTAATTAAATTATTACAAGTTAATCCGGCTAAGATTAAAGTAATCTATTCGGGAGTTGGCGAAGATTACCAGCCCATTAAAGCCGGCGGCTTTGAGCTGGCAGAAGTGAGAAAGAAATATAATTTGCCGGCCAGATTTATTTTATACTTAGGTACACTAGAGCCGCGGAAGAATGTTGAAGGAATTATTAGGGCATATAGCGAGTTGCGAGTTGCGAGTTATGAGTTACGAGATTACAAATTAGTAATCGCCGGCGGCCGGGGTTGGCGCTCTAGCAGGATTTTTTCGGAGTGGCAAGAGTCAAAATATAAAGAAGATATAAAATTTTTAGGTTATGTTGATAAACAAGACAAAGTATTTCTTTATAACTTAGCCACGGTTTTTATTTATCCGTCTTTTTATGAAGGCTTTGGTTTGCCGCCGCTTGAGGCCATGGCTTGCGGCTTGCCAGTAATAACCAGCTATTCTTCTTCACTGCCTGAAGTTGTCGGTGATGCAGCAATACTAGTTGATCCTTATAATATTACTGATATTGCCCAGGCGTTAAATCAAGTATTATCTAATCAGGATTTGCAAGATAGTTTAATAATCAAAGGGCTGGCGCGCGCCAGCCAGTTTAAATGGGGTAAATCCGCCACGGAATATCTGGAAGTTTTTCGGGAATTAGCAGATTAGTTACCGCAATTATTTTAGCGATAATTAACTTTATTTTAGCAAGATTTACTTGATTATGCAAAAAGTTTTTATTTGGAAAATTAGGTTAATTCTCTGGTTCGCGCTAGCGCTGTTGGCTGGCTATTTATTATATCAAGGGGTTCGGCCTAGCGGCCAAGTTAGTTACAGCCATGATTTTAGCCAAAAGGACAAGACAAGTTTTTTTATTGGCCAGTTAACCCCAGCAGAAAGAATTAAAACAAATACAAACGGTAGCCAAATTGTAATCGGCGATCCGGTTTATTTTTCTTTGCGTAGTTTGCGCAATTTTAGTAAAGCAAAAATAACTTTAAAATTTCAGAATCCTGACGACCTACCGCTAATTGAAATCGGCCCCCTAGTTGATAAAATAATTTGGCGTTATGATTTAAAGCCGTTAAGAAATAAAACAGTTGACCAGCTGGCGTTAGTTTGGCCTGTTATTCGCGGCCGCGGCCAAGAAATATTGCTGCAGCGCCAAAAAAAATATGAGACAATTAACGAATTTTTGAAAAATCCGCCGCCCTTAAATGAGATTGCTGTTTATAATTATAATTTTAAAAATAATTATACCCTGCCGGATTATCAAGCACTAGGCAAGGAAATTGCCATCAAGTATTCTTTGCGCGGCACTTATCAATTTTATGTATATATCAAGAACGAAGAGCTGAATTTGCAGCTGGCTTTTTCTGATTTAAATAAAAATAAGGATAGCGATCAGATTGAGTTAAATCTTTATTATCAAGATAAATTAATTGACCAGAAAGTTTTGGCTGATACAGGAGCAGGGGCAGATGATGGCGAAAAAATAAACCGCGGTAAATTAGAGCTGGTGGAGGCTAACTTGCCAGAAGGTGTTTATAAAGTAGAATTAAGAGTTAATGATGATATCATAACTGATGAGCTAGTTTCTCAACAAAATAAATTATCGTTTATTAACCGCTTGTGGTTAGCTGGCGCAACAGAAAAAAATATTGAATTAATCACTGATAGTAATATTATTAATGCTCAAACTATTAATCCAGCCAGCCTGCAAAACATCAGAATAGGCAACAAGGATTTAAATTTATCCAATACTTACCAGCAATTTAGTTTGAAAAATCAAGAAAATATTAGTTCAATTAAGTTAGCTAAAGGCGATGTTATTATTTCAGGCAATGGAGTTTTTAGTTTTAGCCAAGACAGCTTTTTTAATCCAATAGTGAAAAAAGTTGATAGCAGCATAGATATTAATGCCAGCGGCATTAATTATGTTTTAGCCAACTACCAAACGCCGTCAGAGCAAGACGGCTGGCAAATTACAGAGGCCGAATTTGACATTGCCAATGCTTATCGCGAAAGTCCGCGCTACCAGCTGGGCGGGACTAATAAAATCAGCTGGTTGATTTCCCTGCCTGGACTAAAAGCTGAAGACGATATTGATGATAAGATTATTATCGGCGAAATTAAAGTTGATTTACAGGGGAAAAGTTTATGGGAGAAATTTAAGTCAGTTTTTAATCGCGATTAAATTATGGACAATACAAAATGAAATTTATTTTTGCATTGTCATTGCGGCCTCCGAGCCGCAATCCAGAAAAAATATGCAGGAGGAAAAATATTATTGCTTTTATACTTAGATTGTCGAGAAAGCAATCTGTATTTTTTGGATGCCCCGCAGATGCGGGGCATGACAATGAAAAACATTTATTGCCTATTTAGATAAATAGATTTTGTATAAAATATTACTATAATGAGAAAACAAAATAAAATTTCTAAAGGGATGGATAAAGCCCGAATTATTTTTAAAGAATTATTTTACACGTTGACAGGGGCCTTGATTCTTTTTGTTATATTAGAAACAGCTTGGCCTGGCGTAGTTTTGGCTTATTTTAATATAAATTGGTTGTTGATTTTTTGGTTGATTGCTGGTATATTAATATTATTATTTGATAAAAAATATTTACCCCGTTAGAAATTAGAAATTTGAAGAATTATTAAATTTTATGATAGAGGGAGTTATAATTAAACAATTAAAGAAGAATAAAGATGAGCGAGGCTGGCTAATGGAAATTTATCGCAATGATGAAGTAAGCTTAAGTCCGGCAATGGGCTATATCAGTTTAACTAGGCCGGGCGTTACTCGCGGGCCACATGAGCATTCGCGCCAAGCTGACGCTTTTGCGTTTTTAGGTCCAGGCAATTTTATCCTGCATTTATGGGATCGGCGTCAAGATAGCCCGACTAAGGGAGAACATCTTGAGCTAGAAGTTGGCGAAAATAATCCCAGTTTAGTAATCGTTCCGCCAGGCATAGTGCATGGTTATAAGTGTGTTGGCGATCAAGCCGGTTATGTTATTAATTTACCTGATACACTATATAAAGGTGAAGGTAAAGCAGGGGAGATTGACGAAATTAGATGGGAAGAGGAGGGCGATTCACCCTACAAAATAAGTTAAAAGTTATCAAGTTATAAAGTTGAAAGTTATCAGTTGGCAATAAATTTTATAACATCTAACTTTATAACTTTCAACTTGATAACTTTTAACTAAATATATGGATTGCATTTTTTGCAAAATTGCGGCTGGCGAGCTTCCCAGTTTCAAAGTTTATGAAGACGAGGATACTTTAGCTTTCCTTGATATTAGGCCGGCTAATTATGGCCATACTTTAGTTATTCCCAAAAAACACCTTGTCAATTTAGAAGAGGTTGACGAAAAAGTTCTCTGCCAAGTTATGGGGACAGTAAAAAAGGTTGGCCGGGCAATCAAGGCTGGTTTGGGGGCAGCAGGTTATAATGTTATGGAAAATAACGATCCGGTGGCCGGTCAAATAGTTCCCCATCTGCATTTTCATGTTGTCCCCAGAAAGGAAAACGACGGTTTGAAACCCTGGCCGCAGGAGAAATACAACGAAGGCGAAGCGGAATATATCCTGAAAAAAATAAAATCAGCCATTTAAATGAATAATTAATAATGAAAAATGAATAATTGGTTTTTAAAATTTTTTTCTGTCATTGCGAGGAATCCCCCACTAAAATTTAGTGGGGGATGACGAAGCAATCTCTGGTTAGTATCTTTATAAAGTTTATTTACAATTTTTGCATTAAGAGCAACTTACCAGAGATTGCCGCGTCGCTCTCCCGTAATATGCGGGGTCGTAATGACAATAATTTATAAATTTTAACTTAGATTTATGAAGATACTAGTAACAGGTGGTGCGGGGTTTATTGGTTCCGGTTTTATCCGCTATTGGCTTAAGAAATATCCAGCTGATCAGATTGTTAATCTGGATCTTTTGACCTACGCCGGTAATTTGGAGAATCTAAAATCAGTTGAGAATAATCTTAATTATAAATTTGTTAAAGGCGATATTTGTGATAACGATTTAGTTAATAGTTTAATCAAAGATATTAATTTGATCGTCCATTTCGCCGCTGAATCGCATGTTGATCGCTCAATTTTAGATAGCGAAGATTTTATCCGCACTAATGTGCTTGGCACTAGAGTGTTGTTGGATGCCGCAAAAAATAATAACAATATTAGGTTTCATCATATTTCCACAGATGAAGTTTTTGGTTCCCTGGGATTAGCTGATTCTAAGTTTAATGAAAAAACGCCTTATGACCCGCGCAGCCCTTATAGCGCTTCCAAAGCAGCGGCTGACCACATAGTGTGCGCTTATTGGCACACCCATCAGTTGCCGATTACTATATCAAATTGCTCTAATAATTATGGGCCGTACCAATTTCCGGAAAAAATCATTCCACTGTTTATTACCAATTTAATGGAAGGCAAAAAAGTGCCGGTTTACGGCCAAGGTAAGAATATCCGTGATTGGATTTATGTTGACGACCACAATGCTGGCGTGGACGCCATAATTAAAAAAGGCCGACTCGGCGAAACTTATTGCTTAGGTGGTAATGGCGAATTAACCAATTTGGAATTAACTAAGAAAATTTTAAATTTAATGGGTAAAGGCGAAGAGATGATTGAATATGTGACTGACCGGCCAGGTCATGACTTGCGCTATGCCATGGATTATACTAAGGCCAAAAAAGAATTGGGCTGGCAGCCGGCAGTAAATTTTAATGAAGGCCTAACTAAAACCATTAAATGGTATAAAGATAATCAAGATTGGTGGAAGAATATAAAGAGCGGCGCTTATTTAGAATATTACGCAAAGCAATATGGCAATTAGGATTTATGAAAATATTAATTTTAGGAGCCAAAGGGAATCTGGGCCAGCAGCTAGTTAAAGTTTTTCAATCCGACAACCAAGTTATTGCTTGGGATAAAGCTGATGTTGATATTACAGATCGAGAGCTGGTGTTGAAAAAAGTAGCTGATATTAAGCCGGATATTATAATTAACGCGGCGGCCTATAATTTAGTTGATAAATGTGAAGCCAGCGACGAAGAGTATGATTTGGCTAAAAAAATAAACATTGACGGTCCCAAATTTTTAGCCGAAGCCGCGCTAAAAAATAAAGCTGTTTTGGTCCATTATTCCACGGATTATGTCTTTGACGGCAAAAGAAAGAGCGGCTACAAAGAAAATGATGAACCCGCGCCGATTAACCGTTATGGCAAGACTAAATTTTATGGTGAAAAAAGAATTTTGGAGTTAAGCGGCAAGGGGTTAAAGTGGTATATTATTAGAACTTCAAAATTATTTGGCCCGCGGGCGCAAAGTCCTGCAGCTAAACCAAATTTTTTTGACCAAATGCTGGAAATAAGCCAAGCCGAACGCGAAATTAAAGCAGTAGACGATGAAGTAAGCTGTTATACCTATACAGTTGATTTAGCTAAGGCAACCAAAAATTTAATAGACAGTAATAAGGGCTGCGGTATTTACCATTTGACAAACAGCGGCGCGGCCAGTTGGTGCGGCGCGGCCAGAGAATTATTTAAAATAAAAAATTTAATGATAAAAGTAAAGCCGATTAAAAGCGACCAGCTGGCCCGACCAGCTAAAAGGCCGAAGCAGTCGGTATTATTGAATACTAAACTAGAGCCCTTGCGGGATTATCGGGAAGCATTGAAGGAGTATTTGAGAAAGTGAATAACGAATTATGAATCATGAATAATGGGAAAATGCGAAACCATAATTCATGATTCATAATTCATGATTCTAAAATATGCGCGGAATTATTTTAGCCGGGGGTACAGCCACCCGCTTATTTCCTTTGACGGTTACAACATCAAAACAACTTTTGCCGATTTATGACCGGCAGATGATTTTTTATCCTCTTAATGTCCTAGTAAAAGCCGGCATAAAAGATATTTTAATAATTATTTCGCCGGATCATTCTGGTCACTTTTTAAATTTATTAGGTTCAATTTTTGATAAAAATGACATCCGTCTGGAATTTAAAGTGCAAAAAACTCCCCGGGGCTTGGCTGACGCTTTTATTGTTGGTGAAAGTTTTATCGGCTCTGATAATGTCACGATGATATTAGGCGATAATATTTTTGAAGATGATTTTTCTGACGATATAAAAAATTTCCGTAACGGTGGCAAAATCTTTGCGGTAAAAGTTCCTGATCCGGAGAGGTCGGGCGTAGTGCAATTTGATAAAAATATGAAAGCCGTAAAAATTGTGGAAAAACCCCAGCAGTGGATTAGCGACTATATTATCCCCGGCCTGTATATTTATGACAATAGGGTAATTAAAGTAGCCAAGCAAGTTAAACCAAGCGCGCGCGGCGAATTGGAAATTATTGATTTGCATAATTGGTATTTAAAAAAAGGCGAGCTGGAGGTTAGCTTGGTAAAAGGAAAATGGTTGGATGCGGGAACATTTGATTCGCTATTGGAAGCTAGTCTTTATGTTAAAAAACATGGATTATATAAAAAATTTGATCCTAGAATAAATCAGGCGATTTCAAAATTTAATAAAGAGCTGAAAGCATTAGCTAAAAAAATGTTGTAAATAACAGGACTTACGCGGTTGACTAACAGTTGGCTAAAATTAGTTATTTTTTCGTTGCGGAACTCCCCCGCATTATGCGGGGTCAAACAGTCCTCACTTCAAAAATAACTAATTTTAGCCAACTATCTTAACAAATATTTTTTAAGCGCGTAAGTTCTGTAAATAAATGGAAATCAATAAACCTCAAATTTATATCGGTTTTATTACTTATGGCAAATCAACGGCAAAGTATTTGCCATATTTTTTACCAAGTTTAAAAGAGCAAAGTTTTAAAGATTTTAAAATTTTAGCCATAGATAATAGCGAGATTGAAAACAATGAGAATGCGATTTATATAAAGAATAATTTTCCGGAAGTTAAATTAAAATGGGCCGGAAAAAATTTTGGTTTTGCCAAAGCTTTCAATATTATGATCAGGCAGGCGATTAAAGATGGCGCTGAATATTTTTTGGCGCTGAATCCGGATATGATATTTGAACCGGGGATGGTCGCGGAACTGATTAAGGTTATTGAAACGGATGAAAAAATAGCAGCCCTAGCCCCCAAAATATTAAAATGGGATTTTGCTAATCAGCAGACTAATATAATTGACAGCTATGGACTGTACATAACTAAGGAACATCGCTTTTCAGATTTGCGTCAGGGAGAAATAGATAATCCTAAATTTACTGAACCGCGGGAAACATTCGGCTTTACTGGTGCCGCGGTTTTATTCAGGGTAAAGGCATTAATAGACGTCGTCTATCAAAGCGGAGAAAGTAAAGAATATTTTGACGAACTAATGTTTATGTACAAAGAAGATTGCGATTTGTCTTATCGCTTGCGTCTAGCTGGTTGGAAAATTGTTTTCGCGCCCAAAGCAATAGCTTATCATGACCGCACAGCCAGCCCCAAGGGTGAGAGTAATTTTAAGATTGCTCTAAACAGACAGAACAAGGATAAAGCAGTAAAAAAATGGTCATTTTTAAACCATTGGATTTTGTGGCTGAAGTACAATAATTTGCCTTTTAGATTTAGAGTCAGAGCGGCGACTTGGTGGTACCAAATCAAGAGTTTAATTTTTATAATATTATTTGAGCAATATTTATTACAAGAGCTGGTTAAACTTTGGCAGTTGCGAGACGAAATTAGAAAGAGACGCGAGCAATTAAAAATTAGAGTAAATATTAGCGAAATAGAAAAATTTATGAATTAATGATATTTTATTATGGATTTATCAATTATCATCGTTTCCTGGAATGTTAAAGATAAATTAAGAGAAAATTTAAACAGTCTGTTTAACAGCGAAAGTGATTTTAATTTTGAGGTTTTTGTAGTTGACAATAATTCCCTTGACGGTTCGGCAGAGATGGTAAAGAATGAATTTCCCCAAGTCAAGGTTATTGCCAACCAAGCTAATTTAGGTTTTGCCCGCGCTAATAATCAGGCGATTAAATATGCCCAAGGCCGTTTTATTTTATTGCTTAATCCTGACATGAGAGTTTTTCCCGATACTTTAAATAGGATGATTGGCTGGCTAGATAATCACCAGGGGGCGGCAATTGCCAGCTGCAATTTAATTAATGAACAAGGAAAGCAACTTAATTTTATCCGCCGATTTCCCACTGTCTGGAATCAGTTGGCAATTATTTTAAAAATATCCCATTTATTTCCCGGCGTTTTAAATAAATATTTGCCTAAAGATTTTGATTATAAAAAAGAAGCCACAGTTGATTCAATCCGCGGCTCCTTTTTTATGATCAGCAGAGAGACAATAAATAAAATAGGCAGGTTGGATGAAAGATATTTTATTTGGTTTGAAGAAGTTGATTATTGCCGGCAGGCAAATAAAGTTGGTCTAAAAGTTATCTACACGCCAGTAGCTCAATGTGTTGATTATGTTGGTGTTAGTTTTAGCCAAGTTCCTTTAGGCAAAAAACAGAAGTATTTTCGCGATTCAATGTTAAAATATTTTAAAAAATGGCACTCGCCTTGGCAGTCCTGGCTTTTAAAAATTGTTTGGCCAGTCGGTATTTTTTTGGCTTATCTTGGCCAATGGTTAATTACTACATTTTTTTATATAAGAAGGCGGATAAAACAGGGCGGCGGCAGAAGTTAGCTATAAATAATTAATGATATGCTAAAAAAAATTTAAAATCTTCTTCAGTTAGTTTGGCTTGGCGCAAAATAGATTTAAAAGCGTTAATTATGTTCGTGGACTTGAACACGGCTTCGGAATAAGCGAAGTTTTTACGGAGTGAAACGGAGTAAAAATTTTGGTGGAGCGGAGCGAAAATTATTTGCAGTTTTTCTCTAATTATAGGGAATAAATATCGTTGTGGATAATTTAGCTTGACAAATAGAGTGTATTTGTTATACTGAGAATGTTAAGTGCGGAATCTATCCGAACTCTCAAAGTCCGAAACCCTAACGGGGATCGGGCTTTTTGTTTTGGAAAAATTATGTTAAAATATTTTTTGTGGAGCTGGAGGGGCCACTTCATGGTGAGGATTCCGCACTTAACATTCGGATAGAGGGGTTCGATACCCCATGGCTCCACTTCAGAAGCCGTCTTTTATAAGGCGGTTTTTGATTGGTTAAAGAACTGTAAATTATTTTTGCCCTGAACCGCTTATCCCGTGTTATACGCCGTTATAAAAAGCCGATTCCTAATTTTGTATTTGTATTTAATAATTTTGGCAATTTATTTTTTATCATACCACTTATCAATTATTGATGTGATATCAGCCATGCTTATATCCGCAGATATTACTTCTTCCCCTCTAAATTCCTCCCCCCTGAAACGTCTCATTTCAATTGTGCCTGGATCACGACCAACGAAAAAATCAAATACATCATCATCATATCCATCAGGATTTTCACCTTTCCATGATATTTCAAGGCCATTGTCTAAAGATTTTATAATGCCTTTGCCGTCGGCATTAAGTTTGTTAACAATGCTTTCAATCTTTTGTTTATTTGTGTTTTTCTCTGTACCCGTAGTTATTATTTGTTCTGGTTTCATAATTTTTTATTTAATATTATTATTGACTAAGTTATCCGTCGACCCCAAAAATAAATTGCCAAAATTATTAATTAATTGTATTTGAGGCTTTTTATTATGGCGTATAACGTTTCGGCATATCTGAAGTTGCGATAGCAATTTGGGTGGAGGCTTTTGTAAAAAGCCGTAACCAGATATGCCGTGTTAGCTGATGTATTTCTTTTCTTTTTTCCGACAGTAGTCGGAATTGTTTTAAAAAATTTTCAAATTTCTTTTTCCGTTTTGGGCGAAGGGCAGAGGGGAATTAAAGGGGTGAATGCCCGAAGCCCAAAACACTTTCTTAATCACTTATTAAACAATGTGGTTTGTTCTTGTAAATATTGCTTTATCCTTTGTTCTGCCAAATCACAATATTTTTTATCAACATCATAGGCAACATATTTTCTGTTGGTTTTTAATGCTGCAATACAGGTGGTTCCGGCACCGACAAATGGATCAAGAATAATATCACCTTCAAAAGTGTAAAGCTGAATTGTACGATATGGCAATTCAACTGGAAACGGTGCCGGATGCCCAACCTTACTAGCTCGTTCGGCGCTAAATTGCCAGACGCTTTTTGTAAATTCTAAAAATTCTTCTTTGGAAATTGTACTTTTTCTTTTGTATGGATTTCTGCGAGTAAAAGTATCTTTACAAAATATTAAAATATATTCGTGCACATCTCTTAGAACCGGGTTATTTGCTTTTAACCATGTTCCCCATGCTGTGGATGGACTTGCGCTTGATCCTTTATCCCAAAGAATTTCCCCTCTCATCAAAAAACCAATGTCATGCATATCTTCTATGATATAGCTATGAAGCGGCAAATAAGGTTTTCTACCTAAATTTGCTATATTTATGCAAACTCTGCCTCCAGGAACCAAAACTCTGTATGTTTCTTTAAATACCCTTTTTAACAATCCTCTATATTCCTCAAGCGATAGATTTTCGTCATATGTTTTACCAACATTGTAAGGCGGTGAAGTGACCATCAAATGAACACTATTGTCCGGGAGCTCTGTCATTGCCTCACTGCTTTTACAAAAAACTTTATTTATATTTTGGGATTCAATTTGATTTTCAATATATTCAACATCTTTCCCATTATTTAACCCTTCATATAGCTTGCTGTTGTAAAATTTTGATGAGTCATGGTTAATTCTGCCCGGCGTACCAAAAGCACTGGTCTTTGTTCCTTCCCTCCTTTTGTTGTAGAAACTTTGATTGTTCATAGTGATTTATTCTTTTGATTGACGCAACAGCGTCAAAAATTTTTGTGCCTTCGCTTCATAAGTTGCTTCTTTATTAGCTATTTCAATAATTTCTCCCAATTTTCTTTGTGTCTGCATACTTGAGAAGAATTCTCTTTCTTCTTTCAAAAGATCAATGGCATTTTGTTTTAATTCTTCATATTCATCAAATCTATAAAATCCTTTGTATTGTGTTGATTTAATATTTTCTCCGTTATTATCCAGTGGTTTAGGGTTAATTGACCAGAATCCTTGTATAATTCCGTTTCTTTTTAAGTGGTCAACTTTTTCGTAATAACTTTTAGTAACAGGAGTATTGCCAATAATGATAATAGGAATGTTTGAAGCAGAAAAACTAGAAACACGAATATTGATACTTTTACCAATAGCTTTTAACATCGTGTCTGACCTTAATAATCCGGGGTTGCCTTGATGAGTCCTATAATCACCAATGCTAACTAAATTTTTAGTTGCTGGTGCAAACTCCCAATTCCAAACCACAGACATTTTAACTTCAATAATCATTAAGATATTTTGCGGTTTCTGAATAATATCTTTTGTTTTGCAAATGGCAACATCAGTAGGTGATTGATTTGTTAATTCTATTTCTTCGGAGATAACGCCTTGAACAGAATAACCGCCAACAGCTTTTGCTATTTCGGAGAACAAGTCTGTGGCCCATTTTTCTGTATAAGAACCAATGAGTGAATTTCGACTTTGTAAGGTTGTTTTCGCTCCATCATAATTTTTGGGCCAGTAAGCCAAAAACTTTTTATCTTTTGTGATATAAAAAAGTTGCTCCGGCGTAGCAAATTCTAGAGATTTAGTAAAGAAGTTTTTTTCTTGGTTTTGATTCCAAAGTGTTGGCATAGTTTTATCGTTTATAAATTTAATCTCAAAAGTTATTATATCGTAGTTTTGTTTATAAATAAATCGTTTTCGTAGCGGAGCGGAGAAAGCACCTTATATTCCCCTCTATAAATTAATAAAAAAACAAAATTGATTTTTTTTAAGAGTTCGGCGAAAGCCGAAAAGAAAAATATATATTTCACTTAACGGCTTCGGAATAAGCGAAGTTGCCGGAGGGATTTCGGAGCGAAGCGGAGAAATACCGAAAGGCAATTTCGCGTATTCCGTGTTATGCGAAGTCGCGAGCGTTAGCGAGCGACGAG
>Ga0210018_1000506_pt1 | contig 19824 bp, 11 predicted proteins | sample CryGeyCG2014_010_2_FD_183967 | JGI IMG/M metagenome (GOLD analysis project Ga0210018, IMG submission 183967) | Groundwater microbial communities from aquifer - Crystal Geyser CG09_land_8/20/14_0.10 (SPAdes) (version 2) | ecosystem: Environmental > Aquatic > Deep subsurface > Groundwater | place...
CCTGTTTTTTTGTTTTTTGGTATGGGGGAAAAGCAAAAATTAATAGAGCAGTTCGGCGGGTCTTGCTTTTTTTTAGTTTTCCTGTATAATATTATTATTCTTGAAATTTAAGACCTGAAACTTAAAACTTTATGTCGCAATTTTACTAAGTTTCAAGTTTCAGGTTAATTTAATAAACACCTATAATTAACTCTTTGGCTTACCTTGTCAAATCTGGCAAAGCAGGCATTCTGCCAAGCAGAATTATTTGACAGGGTTAATACCCCATTTTATTCTGGGGGAGGTGGCCGAAGAACTTTCCTTTTTCAAAGGAAGGTTAAGTAGATTTTTTTGTTTGCTGTAATATTTAAACCATTGAATAATTCAGCCTAGTTCAGCGTATATCAGCGTTTATTCAGCGTTGTCAAGTTTTTATCGCTGAATCACGCTGAACTAAACGCTGAAATTACATTGGAAATAGTTATTCAACACTCAATATTATGACTGAAGATAACAAAACAACTGATTCTCCAGAAGTTGATTTTAAAAAATTATTAGATAAAGACACTATAGAAATTCCGCAAGTCGGCGATATTATCAAAGGCGTGGTTTTATCCGCTTCTAAAGCGGAAGTACGTTTAGATATTGGCGGCATTGCCACTGGAGTAGTACGGGGGCGCGAGCTTTATTTTGAAGCCGAGGAATACGCTAATTTACAGCCGGGTGACGAAGTTGAAGCCACTGTCATAGAAGAAGAAAACGAAAATAGCGAATTGGAGCTGTCATTCCGACATGCCGGCCAGCAAAAGGCTTGGAGCACTTTAACTGATGCCTTTGCCAATAGAAAAATTATTAAAGTTAAAGTTAATGATGCTAATAAAGGTGGTCTCTTGGTGAGCTATGGCCAGATTGCTGGTTTTTTGCCGGTTTCCCAATTAGCCCCGGAAAATTATCCGCGGGTTAATGGCGGCGATAAAGGAAAAATTTTAGACAAGCTTAAATCTTTTATCGGGTCAGAAGTTGAAGTGAAAATAATGACTTTAGACGAAAAAGAAGAAAAGTTAATTACCAGCGAGAAAGAGGCCTGGCAGGAAAAGCAAAAAGATATTATTTCCCAGTATAAAGTTGGCAGCGTGGTAGAAGGCGTGATTACTGCCTTGACTGATTTCGGCGTTTTTTTGAGCTTTGGCGAGAATTTAGAAGGATTAATTCATATTAGCGAATTGGCCTGGCAAAGAATTGATGACCCGGCTGACTTATTTAAAGTCGGCGACAAGATTAAGGCGGAAATTATTTCTCTTGACGGCTCAAAAATATTTCTCTCGGCCAAGAAGTTAATTAAAGACCCCTGGCAAGATGTCGGCCAAAAATATCAAGTGGGGCAATCAGTCAGCGGTACCATCCTTAAAATTAACCCTTTTGGCTTATTTGTTGAATTAGATAAAGACATTCACGGACTGGCCCATATCAGCCAGCTAGCTTTAGCGCCGGGGCAGAAAATTTACGATTTGTATAAGGTTAATGATAAAAAGGAATTTACTATTGTCTCAATTGAACCCAAAGAACATCGGCTGGGTCTGGCGGTCCTGAACCCCGTTAGAGAATCTTATTCTCTAACAGCTTTTGTTGATGGTAGTATTAGACCACCATTAGCTTCAAGCGGTAATAACCGCCGCTTGAAAATGGCAGCTTTCTCTAACGGGGTAAAAGAAAGTTCGGCGGTTAAAAAGGCAAGTCAAGGCGAGCCAGCCTTGCCGCCCGCTTCGACAAGTCGAAGACGAGGCGAGAGTCTAGACGGGACAGCTGATCTAGACAAGAAGAAAGCGGCGGATAAGAAGATTAAAAACAAAACTCCTGCCAAAACAGCTTTAAAGAAAGCTGAAACAGATAAAGCCAAAAAATCAAAAAGACAAGAAATCAAGAAAACGAAAAAGCAATAGAATTAAGACATTTAGGATGAAGACACTTAGTGTCCAATTGGACACTAAGTGTCTTTTGCTCAAGTGTCTTTTACTCAAGAAAGCAAAAAAATTTTGTTTAGTTGATTTGACATTGTCAAAAAGGAGTTATTATTATATAATTTTAAGACCTCTTGCAAAATAACATTAATTATTGTCATTGCGAGCGACCCCGCATTTGCGGGGGAGCGAAGCAATCTCACGAACGAATATACAAAAAATATTTACTTTTATAGTAAAATTTGGGAAACAGTTTATAGTCTGTGAGATTGCGAAGCTTGTCCCGACCCCGCACTTGATGCGGGGGAGGGATCTGCGTTCAGTTGCTCCGTTTCACTTCGCAACTTCCTCGCAATGACATTTGCAAAAGGTCTTTAGTAAATTTATAATTAATATAAATGAAGAATTTAATTAAAAATTTTTTTATTTTTTTTCTAGTCTTTTTGGCCATAGCCGTTCTATTTAGTGCTTTTAGCAATACCGGCCATAAAACCGAAACAGTCGGCTTGGAAACTTTGATAAACCAGATAAATAATCAAGAAGTTGCCAGCGTTACTGTTTCCGGCAGCGAACTTAAAGTTGCTTTAAAAGCTGGTCAGGAAGAAATTGTAAAAAAAGAAACTGGCGAAACTTTTTCAGATTTAATCAAAAATTTTAATATTGATCCAGCGAAGTTAGCCAGCGTCAAGCTAGAGGTTAAAGAAAATGAAGGGCTGAATTATTGGCTGGCCACTGTTTTGCCTTTTATTATTCCTTTTTTATTGATTGGCGCGTTTATTTATTTTATGATGCGCTCAGTGCAAGGAGCCAATACCCGCGCGATGAGTTTTGGCCAGTCGCAAGCCAAGGAATTCGGCAAAGAAAACAAAGATAAGGCAACATTTAAGGATGTAGCCGGCGTCAAGGAAGCCAAAGAAGAATTAAAAGAAGTCGTGGAATTTTTGCGTCAGCCGCAGAAATTTTCTGAACTAGGGGCGCGCATTCCGCGAGGCGTCTTGCTTTTGGGCAGTCCGGGAACAGGCAAGACTTTACTGGCGCGCGCCGTAGCCGGAGAGGCCAATGTGCCGTTTTTTAGCATCTCTGGTTCAGAGTTTGTGGAAATGTTTGTCGGCGTCGGCGCTTCCCGCGTCAGAGATTTATTCCGCAGGGCTAAAAAAAGTTCGCCCTGCATTGTTTTTATTGACGAAATTGATGCGGTTGGCCGCCGCCGCGGAGCTGGCTTAGGCGGCTCGCATGACGAACGGGAGCAGACTTTAAATCAGATTTTAGTAGAAATGGACGGTTTTGATCCTAATACTAATGTGATTGTTATGGCCGCGACTAACCGGCCTGATATCTTGGACCCGGCATTGCTTAGGCCAGGACGTTTTGACCGCCGAGTAATTTTAGACGAACCAGACATAGCTGACCGGGAAGATATTCTTAAGGTCCATGCCAGAAAAAAGCCATTAGCAAAAGACGTCAGTTTGCGCCGGATTGCTGAACGAACCCCGGGCTTTAGCGGCGCTGATTTAGCCAATCTATTGAACGAAGCCGCGATATTGGCTGCCAGACGCAACAAAAAAATTATTGAAATGGCTGAGCTGTTTGAATCAATTGAAAAAGTGATGCTGGGTCCGGAAAGAAAATCAAAGATTTTATCAGACAAAGAGAAAAAAATTACAGCTTATCATGAAGCTGGCCACGCGATTGTGGCTCATTTTTCTCCTCATACTGATCCAGTGCAGAAAGTATCTATTATTGCTCGCGGTCAAGCTGGTGGCTATACTATCAAATTGCCGACCGAAGATAAGCATATGCATAATAAAACAGAATTTGCGGAAGAATTAGCGGTGTTGTTGGCTGGCTTTGAAACGGAAAAGATTATTTTTGGCGAAGTTACCACTGGCGCCACTGCTGATTTGCGGTGCGCCACTAGCTTGGCTCGCAAATTAATTACTGATTTTGGCATGAGCGAAACTTTGGGGCCAAGAACTTTTGGCGAGAAAGACGAGATGATTTTTTTAGGCCGGGAAATACATGAGCAGCGCGATTATAGCGAGAAGATAGCTGAACAAATTGATAAAGAGTTATCTTCTTTTCTTGATAAAGCGGTTCATCAGGCCCAAGGCATTATTAAATCAAGGCGCGAAGAATTAGAAAAGGTTGTCGCAGTTTTACTGAAGAAAGAAACTTTAGAGAAAGAAGAATTTGAACAGTTGGTCGGCCCCAAGGAAGTTGCCTAATAAGGGTCTGTCGTCAAATGCCATTTTGGCTGCAATTCCTGAAATTCGGCTAAATTTTTCAAAAAACTTTTCGGCTTATACTGCTATAAACCTCAAAGTTTGTTTGAAAAATTTATCTCGTCCCGCAGTATTGCGGGGTCGCTGCAAAAGCGCATTTGGCGATAGACCCTAAATTTGGCAAAGGACAGATCAGTATGTTATAATATTAGATATCATTTTAATATATTAATTTCGTACTAAAAAGTGCGATTAAGGGAGGATAATATATGTCCTTATACAGAAATATTTTAAAGCAATCTTGGCAAATAGCTTGGCATAATAAATATTTATGGTTCTTTGGTATTTTTGCCGCTTTATTGGGTAATGGCGGTGAATACGAAATTATAGTCCGCGGTCTGGGCGGCGATGGCCAAAGCGTCTTTCCCTCTTGGCAGAAATTAGCTGAAACAGGAGTTTTTAGCCGCCAGACCTTGCATAATATTACCACAATGATGAGCAACGACGCCTTATCGTTACTTTTAACTCTAGCCGTCTTATTGGTCATTTTAGTCTTATTGATTTTTTTGGTTTGGCTGACCGTAGTTTCACAAGCTGCTTTAGTTAATAATACCGCCGGTATTATTAAGCAGAAAAACACTAACTTGCGCCAAGGAATTGCCAGCGGCATAAATAATTTTTGGCCAGTTTTTGGCCTGAATATTTTAAGCAAGATAATTATTGGTTTAATTTTTGCCGTAATTAGCTTGCCTTTGGTATTAACTGTCTTAAAAACCAATGCAGCAGTCTCTAGCTCGCTTTATATTGTCGGTTTTATAATTTTTGTTCCTTTAGCTATTGCCTTATCTTTTATTATTAAATATGCTATCGCTTATGTTGTTATCCGCGGCAGCGGTCTGGTAGATTCGCTTAAGCAGGGTTGGCAATTATTTATGGATAATTGGCTGATTAGTTTTGAAATGGCTTTAATTTTATTTTTTATTAATTTCGCAGTAGGCCTGATAATAGTTTTGTGTATTTTAACTTTAGCTGTGCCCTTCCTTTTTTTGGGTTTTATCTTTTATTATTTAGCTTCATTAGCCGGTTTTTGGCTGATTGCTATTGTCGCCCTATTGAGTTTTCTCCTGCTCATAGTTTTAGGCGGGGCGATGCTAGCTGTTTTTCAAATATCATCTTGGACCGGCCTATTTTTAGAATTAATTAAAGGCGGAGGTACTCCCAAAATAATGAGAGTGCTAGATAATATTGTAAGAAAATAATGAATAATAATTAAAAAGAATCTCGAGTATTTGGGATTCTTTTAGTTTGCCTTTTTTTCTTAAAAATAGTAGATTGAAAGTATATATGCTAGCTTGGTTAAGCGGAAAAATAAAAAGCAAAGGAGCCGGATTTATTATTATAGAAGCAAATAATGTCGGCTATAAAGTTTTTATCAGTCCAGTGGTTTATGCTGATTTGGCCAGCGGGCAATTAATTGATTTGTACACTCATCAATATGTCCGCGAAGACGTTTTAGATTTGTACGGCTTTAAAACCATAGCAGAACTAGAATTATTTGAACTGCTTTTATCAATTTCCGGCATCGGTCCCAAATCAGCTTTGGGGGTTTTGTCAATGGCTAATGTTAGCGACATTAAAGATTCAATCGCTCGCGGCGATTCAGCGCTGCTGACTAAAGTTTCCGGCATTGGCAGAAAGACCGCTGAGAGAGTAATTTTAGAATTAAGAGAAAAGATTGGCCAGACAGATGTTGCTTTAGGAAAGTCAGGCAAGGGAGCATTGGGCAGTGGCGATGAGATTGATGCCCTAATGGCCTTGGGCTATTCTTTAGTTCAGGCCAGGCAGGCCTTGCAGGCGGTTGATTCCAGTATTAAAGATAGCGGCGAGAGAATTAAACAAGCCTTAAGAAAATTAGGGAGATAATTTTTTGTCATTGCGGGCGGAGCCTGTCCTGTACTTGATACAGGAACCCGCAATCCAGTAAAAATGGTAGGAGCGTTTAATTCTGGATTCTAGACTGTCCGAAAATTGTCATCTTGAGGCCGAAGGCCGAAAGATCTTTAATAGCTGTTAGTCGCTCTTAGCCAAGTATTAAAGATTTCTCCCCCGCAAAATGCGGGGTCGAAATGACAAAACAGAGTTTTTGGACGGTCTGTAAACTGGGGCCGGAATGACAATACTAAATTATGGAGATTATAAATATAACGGATAAAAAAGAATTAAATGATTTTGTTGGCTCAAAAAAACATGCCCAGTTTTTACAATCATGGCAGTGGGGAGAATTTCAGAAAGAAGTCAGCGGCATTATTTGGCGAATCGGGGTAGCAAGCGAGGGCCAGCTGGTAGCCTCGGCTAAGTTGGTAAAAAAACAATTGCCCATGGGCAGAAGCTATTTTTATTGCGGCCGCGGCCCCGTAGGAATCACGAATTACGAATCACGAATTGCGAATGAATTATTTAATGCTATTAAGGAGTTGGCTGCGCCGGAAGGTGTTATGTTTTTAAGATTTGAACCGACTTTCAACTTTGAACTTTCAACTTTGAACTTTCAACTTTTTAAGACTATTGATGTTCAACCGAGCAAGACATTGATTTTAGATTTGACCAAATCTGAAGATGAACTTTTGCAAGCCATGCATCAGAAAACGCGCTACAATATCCGTTTAGCGGAAAAGAAAGGCGTAAAAATTATGGAAGTAGGCGCTAATCGCTTTGAAGAGTTCTGGCAGTTGCTGGTATCCAGCGGCGACCGCGATAAATTTAATTTGCATGGCCGCAGTTATTATCAAGCCATGCTAAAGCTTGCTAATGATTTTGTAAAATTATTTTTTGCTGAATACCAAGGCAAGCCCTTGGCCGGAAGTTTAGTGACATTTTTTGGCGACAGCGCCACTTATATCCATGGCGGCTCGTCAGACAAGAACCGTGAAATCATGGCGCCATACGCTTTGCACTGGCAGATCATTAAGCAGGCCAAGCAGCTGGGTTATAAATATTATGATTTCCATGGAGTAGATGCCGCCAAATGGCCGGGCGTAACCCGTTTTAAAATGGGTTTTGGCGGCCAGGTTATAAATTATCCCGGCACTTTTGATTTAGTTTATGATACGGGCTGGTATAATATATATAAGATGGTTAGGAGAGTGAGGAGAACATTTTGAAAAAATTTTTAATTTTTGAATTTTTAATTTTATAAATAATTTTTAATGTATCAATTTTTAAAATTTGAAATTAATCATTATTTAAAAATTACAAAATTACAAAATTAAAAATTTTCACCTCATAAATTATGGAAATATTATTAAATAGAATTAAACGCTACATTCCCGCTAAACTATTTATCGCCTTGCAGCCGGTTTATCATTTTTTATTAAGCGCTTTGGCTGTTGCTTGGTATCGCTGGCCAGCCAATAAATTAATTGTCATCGGCATTACCGGTACCACCGGCAAAACCACCAGCCTTTATTTGGTAGCTAAAATGTTAACGGCTAATGGCTATAAGGTTGGCTATACTTCTACTGCTATGTTTAGCGACGGCAACAAAGAGTGGCTTAATGACAAAAAAATGACCATGGCCGGCCGTTTTTTTATCCAAAAAATGTTGGCGCGGATGGTTAAAAATAATTGCCAATATGCCATAATAGAGACCACTTCAGAAGGCATTAGCCAATTCCGCCATCGTTTTATTAATTATGACATTTTAATTTTTACCGGTTTGTATCCAGAGCATATTGAGGCACATGGCAGTTTTGCCAAGTATAAAGAAGCTAAGGGCAAATTGTTTGCTTATCTGCAAAAATGCCAGACCAAATATGCGGACGATAAAAAGCGCATAGTCAAAGTGGATAGCGGTTTTAAAAAAATTGAGGCTAACCGGGTAAAAAAAATTATTATTGCCAACGGCGACGATGACGATGTTGATTATTTCCTTAATTTTTGGGCGGAAGAGAAATGGGAATATACGAATATGAACGAATTAAAAGCGAATATTACGAATGATAAAATCAGAATTATTAATTACGGCGGAGTAGAGACACGCCATGGCATGTCTCTACTCGGGACTGGCGTTGAGTTTTCGGTTGATAATAAAATAAAAATCAGATTAAAATTGTTGGGTGAATTTAATGCGGCTAATGCGATGAATGCGGTTTGTTTGGGTTTAGCGCAAAATTTAAGTTTAGCTAAAATTGCCAAAGCGTTGGAAAAAGTTAAGGGCATACCCGGACGAATGGAAATAATAAAGACCCCCTCTTTTATCTCCCCCTTATCAAGGGGGAGAAATAGTGGGAGTGGGGGTGGAGAGAGAGGGGGCCTTACCGTAATTGTTGATTACGCTTTTGAACCGGGTGCGGTAAGTAAGCTTTATGAAACAATTTCATCTTTGCCCCACAAAGGAGTAATCCATCTTTTGGGTTCAACTGGCGGCGGCAGAGATGTGGCGCGGCGCGGCCAATTAGGTAAAATTGCCGGCCAAAAGGCTGATTTAGTTATAGTAACCAATGAAGATCCGTATGACGAAGATCCGCAAACTATCATTGATCAAGTGGCAGACGGAGCTAAAAGTGCAGGGAAGATTTTAGAAAAAAATTTATTTAAAATTTCAGATAGGAGACAGGCAATACAACAAGCCCTAGCTTCAGCTGGCGCTAATGATCTAGTCTTAATTACCGGTAAAGGTAGCGAGCAGGCTATTTGCTTGGCAGGTGGTAGAAAAATTAAGTGGGATGATAGGGAAGTAATTAGAGAAGAATTAAAAAAGCTGTTAGCTAACAGCTAAAACCCAAAGTAGAGACACACAATTGTGCGTCTCTACTTAAAATTTAATAGCTATTATATCTAGCTGTGGATAATTTTTTAAAGTTTTGTTTTGCCGTGGTGAGATAGAATTTAGAGATATTTTTGCTAAAATTAGTTAAAAATTTATAATTTTAGATATTTAACTATTTTTTTAGATAAAATACTTGACAATCATCAGGATAGTTGTTAGTATTTAATAAGATTTAGAAATTAGGCATCTAAAGATTAATATATTAATATTAATTATACTAGTGTATTAAATATTAATTATAATAGTGTATTAAAAGTAAACGGCTCCGTTAAAGTCGGTAGTGTAAATGCATTTTAAATAATAAATGCGAGTCAGCCGTTTTTTTGTTTTTTAAATAAGATAGTTTCCCCAGGCGAGCTAATTAGCACCTTAAAGCTCAAATTCGTGAAAGCTGACTTCACTAATTAAATACTCTTTAGCATTAAACTCAATCTAAAATAGAATTGGGGATTTTTTTGTCTAATAAATTTATCGCTGAATTATAATTATTCAACATTTTCATTATGACTCATAAAAATGAAATTAATGAGCGCATTAAGTTTGCCTCCGCTGGCGCAGTCTCTCCTTTGCCTGACCTGATTGAGATTCAAAAAAATTCTTATGACTGGTTTATCAATGAGGGCTTGGCTGATTTATTTGAAGAGATTTCCCCGATTACTGATTTTATCGGCCGTGACTTGGAACTTTATTTAGAGGATTATTCTCTTGACGAGCCGAAGTTTGATGAAGTAGAAAGCCGGTCTAAAAATATAACTTACGAAGCTTCCTTAAGAGTGCAGGCTAGATTAGTCAATAAAAAAACTAATCAAACTTTAACGCAAGAGGTTTTTTTGGGAGATTTTCCTTTGATGACTAAAAATGGCACTTTTATTGTTAATGGCATTGAAAGAGTGGTTGTTTCCCAGTTAATTAGAAGCGCCGGTGTAATTTTTACTTCAGAATTTATTAAGGGTAAAAAATATTACGGCGCTAAAGTTATACCTAATCGAGGCGCTTGGCTGGAGCTAGAGACTGATGCTAATAATGTTATTTGGGTAAGAATTGATCGCAAGAGAAAAGTAGCCATTACTTCGCTTTTGCGCGCTTTTGGCTACGCCAGCGATGAAGAAATTAAGCAGTTATTTAAACAAGTAGATCTAAAACAAGACAATAGTTATATTGAAGCAACTATAGCTAAAGATGCGGCTAAGAACGAGGCCGAGGGTTTAAAAGAAGTTTATAAAAGAATCAGGCCAGGCGATTTAGCCACCACGGACAATGCCCGCCAATTAATTCATTCGATGTTTTTCCGCTTTGACCGCTATGACTTTGATCGCGTCGGCCGCTATAAGCTTAATAAACGTTTTGGTTTTGACATCCCCAATAATAAAGAAAATAGAATTTTAAGAAGAGAAGATCTAATTGCTATAATTAGCGAAGTAATCAGGCTGAATATTACCCAAGAGCAGGAAGATGATATTGATCATTTGGGCAATCGCCGCGTTAGGGCAGTTGGCGAGTTAATTCAAAATAAATTCAGAGTAGGATTGGCTCGCTTAGAGAGAATTATTAGAGATAGGATGAGCATTATGGACCTTGATAGCTTAACGCCTAATAAATTAATCAATGCCCGTCCGGTAATCAGCGTAGTTAAAGAATTTTTCATGTCCTCCCAGTTGTCACAATTTATGGATCAAACCAATCCTTTGGCTGAATTAGAGCATAAAAGAAGATTGTCTGCTATGGGTCCTGGCGGATTAACGAGAGAACGCGCTGGTTTTGAGGTGCGCGATGTGCACACTACTCATTATAGCCGCATTTGCCCGATTGCTACTCCAGAAGGCCCCAATATCGGTTTAGTCGGACATCTCTCCAGCTATGCCAGATTAAATAGCTATGGTTTTATTGAAGCGCCTTACCGCAAAATTTTGCATGAAGTGGAGAATCAAGCCGAAATAACCGAGGGTAAGATCGCCTGTAATAATATTTATGAAAGTACCAGCGGCAAAAACGGAAAATTAATTATTAAAGCAGGCGAGATTATAGATAAAAAAGTTGCTCAAGAATTAACGGAAAAATTAGAAGCTAAAACTATATTAATAAAACCAATAGTTACTGACGAAATAGTTCATCTAGACGCTTTTACCGAAGAAAAATATATTACTACCATAGCGACTACGCCAATTAATGATCAGGGTTATTTTTTAGTTGATAAAGCCGAAGTTAGAAAATATGGGCAGCCTTCAATTGAAGCAGTAGAAAATATTGATTTTATGGGAGTAGCGGCCAATCAGATTGTTTCCGTGGCGACTTCGTTGATTCCTTTTTTAGAGCATGATGATGGCATTAGGGCTTTAATGGGCACCAACATGCAGCGTCAAGCCGTACCATTAATTACCGCAGAAGCGCCGCTTGTCGGCACTGGCGTTGAAGTTGAAGCAGCGCGAGACTCGGGCCATATTATTATTGCCGAAGATGATGGAGAAATAGCAAAAGTTGACGGAGCCAGCATTGAAGTCAGGGGAAAAAACAGCAAAGTTCAAAATTATAGGTTAAATAAATTTTTACGCTCTAACGCTTCAACTTGCATTAATCAGCGGCCAATAGTTAACCGGGGCGATAAAGTTAAAAAAGGTCAAGTGCTAACCAATAGTTCAGCGGTTGATAATGGCGAGTTATCTCTGGGCCGCAATGTTCTAGTGGGTTTTATGACTTGGCAAGGCTTTAATTATGAAGATGCGGTTATTATTTCCGAACGCTTGGTGGAAAAAGATATTTATTCTTCAATCCATATAGAAAATTACACCATTGATGTTAGCGATACCAAACTAGGGCCAGAGTTAATAACTAATGATATTCCCAATATTAGTGAAGAAAAATTAAAAGACTTAGATGAGCGGGGCATTATTAGAATTGGCGCTGAAGTGTCAAGCCGCGATATTTTAGTTGGTAAAATTACTCCAAAGGGCGAGACTGAACTTTCTGCCGAAGAAAAACTGTTACGGGCAATTTTTGGCGAAAAAGCCAAGGATGTGCGCGACTCATCGCTTTATTTAGAGCATGGCGAGCATGGTAAGGTAGTGGATATTAAAGTTTTTTCTCGCGAAGAAGGCGATAAATTGTCAGCCGGTGTTATTCAGTCAATCCAAGTAACCGTAGCTAATTTAAGAAAGATACAGGTTGGCGATAAAATGGCTGACCGTCATGGCAACAAAGGCGTGATTTCCAAGATTGTGCCAATTGAAGACATGCCTTATCTGGCAGATGGTACGCCGTTAGACATAATTTTATCTCCTTTAGGCATAGTTTCCAGGATGAATTTAGGCCAACTTTTAGAAACTCATTTAGGCATGGCGGCTAAACGTTTAGGCTACCGGGTAGCTATTCCGGCTTTGGACGGAATTACCAAAGATAAAATTCAGGAGGAACTAGCTAAGGCCGGCATGCCGTCTGACGGCAAGTTAGCCCTTCATGATGGCCGCAACGGCGAACCATTTGATCATAAAGTAGTAGTTGGCTATAAATATATGATGAAACTTAATCATATGGTGGAGGATAAAGTCCATCAACGGTCAATCGGCCCTTATTCTTTGATTACGCAACAGCCCTTGGGCGGCAAAGCTCAATTTGGCGGACAACGTTTTGGTGAGATGGAAGTTTGGGCCTTAGAAGCTTATGGCGCGGCCCATAGCTTGCAAGAAATATTAACCATTAAATCAGATGATGTGCCTGGCCGGAGCAAGGCTTATGAATCAATTATTAAAGGCGAGACTATTAGAAAATTGAATGTACCAGAATCTTTTAATGTTTTAGTAAGAGAGCTTAAGGGACTAGTTTTAGACGTTGAGTTATTAAAAGATAATCAAGTTATTGAATTAGAACGTCAGGGCGAGGGCAAGCCAATTAATGAGGCGGAAAAAAAGAGCTCTTTTAAGGAAAGAGTGGAAAAATAAAATAGTTGTCTTGACAATAGAATAATTTCTAATTTCTAATAACTAATTACTAATAAAATTTCTAATGTTCAATGACAAAATGTCTAAAAAGTAATTTATTATTTTAAAAATTTTCCCTCCGCCAGAGTCTCCTGAAAGGGACTCTGGCGCCTCTCTTAAAAATCCACCACATTGGCGTCAGAGTCCTCTAGCGAGAGACTCTGACGGAAGGTAAATGACAATTGGTCATTGATTAGGAATTAGAAATTAGGAATTGGTAATTTGAAATGATGCAATCAGTTTAAGGTTGATAAATAGGATAATTAAGTTTATTAAAAATACTTTGATATTACAATAAACATGTTTAATCCAATTAAGACAACTGATTTTGACGCTATTAAATTAAAATTAGCTTCACCGCAAGGCATTTTGTCGTGGTCGCATGGAGAAGTAACCCGCCCGGAAACAATTAATTATCGCACGCAAAAGCCGGAAAAGGATGGCTTATTTTGCGAGCGTATTTTTGGCCCGTCAAAGGACTGGGAATGCTATTGCGGCAAATATAAAAAAATTCGTTATAAAGGCATCATCTGCGATAAATGTGGCGTTGAAGTAACCCGCAGCTTGGTTAGGCGCGAGCGCATGGGCCATATTAAGCTGGAAGCTCCGGTGACACACATTTGGTTTTTACGGGGCACTTCGTCCAAAATTGGCTTAATTTTAGATTTGTCAATGCAAGCCCTAGAAAAGGTGGTTTATTTTGCCAGCTTTATTATCACCGAAGTTAATGAAGAATTGCGCCAAGCTACCATTGAGCAAATTAAACAAGAATATAAGACAAAGAAAAAATCAATTGAAGATGAACTAGTTAGACAGGCGGCTGAAATAAAAAGCAAAAAAGGTAAATTGCTTAATCAAGGCAAAAGCGAATTTGAGATAGAGGAAATAATTAGGCGAGAAATAGGCGCTTTAGACAATATTAAAAATGACAAGCTAAATAATCTTGATCAAGCTTTTGAGCAGGCTCAGAAGGAACTAAAGGAATTAAAGCCCTTAACTATTATTTCCGAAAGCACTTACCAAAATTTGAGTTTAAAATATGGCCATATTTTTACAGCGGATATTGGAGCAGATGGCGTCAGAAGACTTTTGGAAAAAATTAATTTAGATAAGTTAATTATTGAACTGGAAAATGAGTTAACTGAAGCGATTGATTCTAAAAAGGACAAATTAGTTAGACGTTTAAAATTACTTAAAAGTTTACGCGCTAATAATATCAGGCCCGAATGGATGGTGCTAACAATAGTTCCGGTGATTCCGCCAGACTTAAGGCCAATGGTTCCTTTGGACGGCGGCCGTTTTGCCACCTCTGATCTTAATGATTTATATCGGCGCATTATTAACCGCAATAATCGTTTGCGCCAATTAATTGACCTTAACGCGCCAGAAGTAATTTGCCGCAATGAAAAAAGAATGCTGCAGGAAGCGGTTGATGCTTTAATTGATAATTCTATCAGGCATGGTAAAACTGTCGTTGCCTCCACTGGCCAGAAGAGAATGCTTAAATCACTGGCCGATTCACTCAAGGGCAAGCAGGGCCGCTTTCGCCAGAATTTATTAGGCAAAAGAATTGATTACTCCGGCCGTAGCGTCATTGTAGTTAATCCTAATTTAAAATTGGATCAATGCGGCTTGCCTAAACGGATGGCACTAGAGTTATTTAAGCCGTTTATTATTAGCCGGTTAATTAATAAAGAAATCGTCCACAATGTTAGGAGCGCTTCTCGCTTTATTGAAACTGGCCGGGAAGAAGTCTGGGATATTTTGGAAGAGATTATTAAAAAAGCTTATGTCTTGCTTAACCGCGCACCGACTTTGCATCGTTTAGGCATCCAAGCCTTTAAGCCAATTTTGATTGAAGGTTTAGCTATTCAGATTCACCCTTTAGTTTGTACGGCTTTTAACGCTGATTTTGACGGAGACCAAATGGCTGTTCATGTTCCGCTAACTGAAGAAGCGATTACTGAAGCGCGCGATATTATGCTTTCCCGCCATAATCTTTTAAAGCCAGCAACAGGAGATCCAGTAGTAGCGCCTAATCAGGATATTGTCTGGGGAGTTTTTTATATGACTACGGCAGATAGCAGTCAGGAAGTTAATGAAAACAAGATAAGATGTTTTTACGGGCTAGAGGACGCCAAATTAGCTTATTTATTAAAGCAAATAAAATTGCAGCAGCCAATAAAAGTTAAGCTAAACAAAAAAATTATTAGAACCACTATCGGCCGGATTTTGTTTAATGAAATTTTGCCTGCTAAATTGCAATATGTTAATGAAGTTGTTGGTAAAGGTAAGCTAAAGTCTCTAGTTAAAAAATGTTTTCGGCTTTATGGCGAAAAGCGCACCATTGAATTATTGGATCAACTAAAAAGCCGGGGCTTTGAATATATTACCCAGAGCGGCCTGTCTTGGGGAATAGAAGATTTGCCGGAACTGAAAGTTAAAGAAGAATTAGTTGCTGAAGCGCTTAAAGAAGCAGAGGCAATTCAGGAGCAATATAATGATGGACTGCTAACCGAGAGCGAGCGCTATAGTAAAATTATTGAATTGTGGACCAATGTTAAAGAACGGATAACCGAAGTTTGCCGCCAGGGGTTGCCCCAAGACGGTCCAGTTTATTCAATGATTGAATCAGGCGCGCGCGGCAGCTGGGCTCAATTAACCCAAATTTTAGGTATGAAAGGATTGGTTACTTCGCCTAGTGGCGCAATTATTGAATTACCGGTTAAAGGCAACTTTAAAAAAGGTTTTAGCGTTTTGGAATATTTTATTGCTACTCATGGCGTGCGCAAAGGCTTGTCTGATACATCTTTGCGTACTTCTAACGCCGGTTATTTAACCCGTCGCTTAGTTGATGTTGCCCAGGATGTGGTAGTAGTCCAAGATGATTGCGGCGACAAAGAAGGTTTATTAATTACTAAAGCTGAAAGTGAAGAAATGAGTGAAACCATAGTCAAGAGAATGACCGGCCGTTATTTAGCTAGCGACTTAAAGAATAGCCGAGGCAAGACAGTAATTAAGTCGGGCGAACTAATTACCGAGGAAATTGCTGAAAAAATAAGCAAAGAAGAAATAAAAGAAGCAGTCATCCGATCAATTTTAAATTGCAAGCTTAATCGCGGAGTTTGTTCTAAGTGTTATGGTTATGACTTGGCCTATAATAAGCCGGTAAAATTAGGCACAGCCGTAGGCATTATTGCGGCGCAATCAATCGGCGAACCAGGCACCCAGTTGACTATGAGAACTTTCCATACTGGCGGTGTGGCTGGCCAGGAAGATATTACCCAGGGTCTGCCGAGGGTGGAAGAGATTTTTGAATCCCGGCCGCCTAAAAGAAGGGCTTTTATTGCTGATGTGGCCGGCAGAGTTAAAATTGAAACCAGCCAAAGGACTATTGCTAGTGAGCTGGGCGATATGATCGTTTCTAACCCGCAAACAAAGATATTAAGAATTTATTATCAAGGAACAGAAGTTGATAAGTATTATTTTGCTGAAGCAATCAAAGAAGCTGTTTTAGCTGGCCAGACTTTAGCTAAAGGTAAAGGCAAAAAGAAAGAAATAAAAATTTTAGTCAAAACCGGCCAGGAAATAGCTAGAAACGTTGATTTATTTTCCATGGGCAAGAAAATCTTCAAAGTCAAAAGGGGCGGAATAGTCCAATTAGAAGATAAGCTAATCAAAATTGCTGTGACCACAGAAAAGTTCAGGGAATATATTATACCTAAAGGTTTTGGTATTTGGGTTAAAGACGGCGATGAGGTAAAAATTGGCGATCAGTTAACCGAAGGCAGCTTGGATTTACAGCAACTATACAAATTACGTGGCAAATTAGATACACAGAAGTACATTATTAAAGAAATTCAATATGTTTACTCTTCGCAGGGCCAGCCCTTAAATGATAAACATATAGAATTAATTGCCCGCCAAATGTTTTCCCGAGTTTATATTCAAGATGCTGGCGAGACTGATTTACTGCCGGGTGAGATTGTGGAAAAAGCGGTTTTTGACCGGACTAATAGCGAAATCAAAAAGCAAGGCAAAAAAATAGCCCAAGGCGAACAGCTTTTACTCGGTATTACTAAGTCGTCATTAACTACCAATAGCTTTTTGTCGGCTGCTTCGTTCCAAGAAACTGCCCGGGTTTTGATTGAGGCGGCTGTTACTGGCAAGGTTGATCATCTGGAAGGTTTGAAAGAAAATGTCATCATCGGCCGGCCGATTCCTGCCGGTACTGGGTTTGTGGCTAAATAGCCAGAACCACTGAATTTACACGTGATTACACTGAATTTCACATGATATTATTATAAAAAATAAAAAGCATTATGGCGCAAGCTATAATGCTTTTTTATTTGCTAATAGTCTGAACCACAACATGATTAACACGTGATTACACTGAATTTCACATGATAATAAAATTCAGCGTTATTAATGATTTTAATATTTTAGCTTATTAAGGGACTGTCGCCGAATGCCATATTTGGCTTAAATTTCCAAATTTCGGTAAATTTTTTCTAAAATATTTTCGCCAATATTACTATATTGCCTCAAAGATTTTATAAAAAATTTCCTCAAAATTGTGAAAATTTATGCTCAAAAGAGCATTCGGCGACAGTCCCATTAAAAAAGTTATTTTTCAGTGTCTTCAGTATTTTTCAGTGTGCATCAGTGGTTCAGACTATTTTAAGTTATATTTTTTGATATTTTCATCAGCTAATTTTTGGATGAATTCAAGCTGCTTCTTGCCAACATCGTTTTTAAATAAATGTTTAAATCTTCCTTGCGGCTTAAGATATTCTAGAACCGGTATTTGGGGCTGGCTGATTTTTTGCGCTTTAGTTAGTTTGCCGTCAATATATTCAAGCAAAGGGTAATGACCAGTTAAGCCAGCTAATTTGGCCAGATTAATAGTTTGGTTTGGTTCAATTTTCCAGCCCGGAATGCAGGGCACAAGTATTTGAATATAAGACGGGCCGTTAATTTCTTTGGCCTTATTTATCTTAGCGGTGATATCCAAAGGATAACCAGCTGTTGTCTGGGCAACATATTTTAGGCCATGGGCCAAAGCAATGGCAATCATATCTTTTTTTAACAGATGCGAGCCAATAGCGTCAAGAGAAGGCGACATTTCGGAATGTCGCTTTATTCTTCCAACCGGCGTGGTAGTGGTATTAGCGCCCCAAGCAGTAGCGGCGCTAGCCTGGGCGCCGGTATTCATATAGCCTTCATTATCATAGCAGACATAAAGAATATTTTCGTTTCTAGCCCACATGCCGCTAATCAGGCCAAGACCAATATCAAAAGTCGCGCCGTCGCCGCCTTGGGCAACCACAGAGATTTTCGATTTTCGATTTTCGATTTTCGATTTGTAATTTAGTGCCGCTTGAATGCCAGAGGCGATAGCGGCGGCGTTTTCAAAAAGCGAGTGAATCCAAGGCAGGCCCCAGCTGGACTCAGGATAAGGCGTAGTAGTGACTTCCAGACAGCCAGTGGCGTTGGTAATAATAGTGTTTGGACCCAGCGTGTCAGCCACTATTCTGGCGGCAATTATTTGACTACAGCCGGCGCAAGCCCGATGGCCGGGGGAGAGGAGCGTTATCTTAGCATGCGAAGCTTTTTTTGCCGTAATTATATTATTCATATTCTATTTTATTTAAATCTGTTAATTTCTAATTTTCAATTTCTAATTTCTAATTAATGTCCAATGTTCAATGACTGAAATAATAAATGATTAGTTAATTCTGTCATTTGGCATTAGGAATTTTATTAGAAATTAGGAATTAGAAATTAGATATTATTATTCAGTTCGCTTCAGCGATCTGTTTTTTAAAATCTGTAAGTTTTGTTTTATCAACTTGGCCGACAAATTTAGAGGCGTTAAGGATTTCTATTAAAACTGGCTGGCGCGCTTGGGAGAGGTGAATAATAAAATTGCCAAATTCAACCGCGTGGCTGATCGGACTTTTGGAGATTTCCCAGCTCATTATATTGGCTTCCGGATCGTAATGCATAACATTTTTTCTGTCATTGCGAGGATCCGCCAGCTGGCGGAGACGAAGCAATCTCACGAACGGATATGCAGGGAAAATATTCACTTTATAGTAAAATTTGGGAGGTAGTTTGTAGTTAGTGAGATTGCTTCGTCAGTTGCTACGCTTCGCTTCGCAACTTCCTCGCAATGACAGAGTGTGGTTATTTTATTGGAAAAAACGTAATTATTTTTAAAACATCTTCTTCTTTTTTATAAATCACCTTTACTCCTTCTTTTTCGGCGGTTAGATAGCTGCTTTTTTTGCCAATTTTGTCCGGCGCGCTCACCGTATTTTCAATCTGCTCTCGCGTAAAATAAACCTTATGCTTGTTTAAGATATCAAACTTTTCATTGGCGTATTTAGTGAAGTAAAGCATAGATTATTCTTTTATTTCCTCGTAGTCGCCATTATTGAAATCTTTGATGCTTATTTCAACCTGGTTTTTTATAATTTTTTTCATTTGGCTTTTCAAGGAAATATTAGCGCCTGATTTTTTGTCGTTTTTTTTAGCGATATAAAAAGGCATTTTAATGTTGTTTATTATAAGAAAAAGCGCCAATAACCGCGCTTTTTCTTTATAACCTACTCTGATTTTAGCCGCTAAACAATTTTTCAGGGGAACAAAAGAGTTGGACAGGAGCGCATCGCCATGGCGAAAAATATTTTTATTAAAAACTCTGTTCAGCCCCTGATTGATTTCGTTCAGGCCGATTTTGGTTTTCTTTAGTTGTTGGCGGAATGATTTGGTGATTATTATCATAGCGCGCCGGAGTATTTTTTAAGAACTAAGCTGGCCAGCTTTTCCAGACGATTGGCGATTTTTTTATCGCGGAGAGC
>Ga0210018_1000509_pt1 | contig 19783 bp, 14 predicted proteins | sample CryGeyCG2014_010_2_FD_183967 | JGI IMG/M metagenome (GOLD analysis project Ga0210018, IMG submission 183967) | Groundwater microbial communities from aquifer - Crystal Geyser CG09_land_8/20/14_0.10 (SPAdes) (version 2) | ecosystem: Environmental > Aquatic > Deep subsurface > Groundwater | place...
ATGATTTCTGCCTATACTAATAATAACCTTATCGCTTTTTTTAAGATTTAAGTCCTTTTTTATATTAAACTCTGCCTTTTCGCCAAATTTTTTTAAGTCTATGCCGTTTGAGATAGGACATATTTTTCCCCTGTTTTCATACCCAAGAACCGATAACAAATCCTTATCTATAGAAGGGCTGATTGCTATAACTTTTGAGCAATTAACAAGCGATTTTTTTAATCGGCTATCCACAAAAGGAATTAACCTCAATCCATAATTAAGCTTTTTATAAATTTGAATATCTTCCCCCGTAGGACGAAGCACAGAAGGAATTTTAAATAGTTTTGTGAATAAGGCTGCCACAAATCCGCTTGGATATAATATTACCGCTTGAATAACATCAAAACGATATCGCAAAATATAAAAAAGCACATTCAAAAATAACATTACTTCCAAAAGAATGTAATTACTGCGAAAAGGGCTTAGAAAACGAAGCTTTAAAATTTTATAAGAAAGGGAGGATTCCAAATCTAAAGATTTATCGTAGGGAACAAGCACATATACTTTATGCCTCTTAGCTGTTAAATTTTCCGCAAGCCCATGAATAAACCTCTCAGCGCCGCCCGCCTTTGGAAAATATGTGGTGGAAAAAATGCAGATTTTCATTTTCGCAATTCCGCAAGCAGTTTCAAAGACTTGCTTTTAAATAAGTAGTTTAGAACCAAATAAACCCCAAGCCCCGCGAGGGAAGATAAAGCTAGAAATACAGCCCGCTCCAAAAATCCTGATGATGTTGCTCCCACAATATAATCATATAATGCCTTGGCCAAAAGTCCGCTTATTAAACCTGCCCCCAACATTTTTACATAATCATACGCAAGGGAAAATTCCCCCGCTAGATTAATCTTTTTTCTTAAAGCTAAGTACATATATACAAACATAGCAAAGGAAGTAATTGTTGTGGATATAGGTATTCCAATATAACCTAAAAGTTTCACGAACAGAAAGTTCATTAAAATATTTAAAACAAATCTAAAATTTCCTACCCAAAACGGCGTCCATGTATCCTCTATAACTAAAAACACCCGTGTTAGAACTCTTCCCAAAATAAGAGGCATTATCCCAATTAGATAAAAGCCCAAAAAGCGGGCAGTGTTAGCACTTAAGTCATAAGTAAAATTTTTTCTTTCGTACATTAACTGGACCAATGGCAAGCGCATAAAATACATAAGAAAAAGCAAGGGAATAAAAATAAAGCCTAGAACTAGCATAACTTTGTTTAAACTGCTGCCCACCTTGCTCATTTCACCCTCTGCCCTAGATAGAGACCAATAGGATAAAACTACTGTTAAAAAAGCCCCTGTTAAAAGCATTTCCGGGATGCCTGCTATTTTGCTGGAATAATTTAGTATTGTAACCCCGCCAACCAGAAGGGGGGCCACAAAAGTGCTGTCCACCAAATTATTTATGCGGGTCATAGCGTTACTCAAAAACGGGGGGAGGGAAATTTTTATCATTCTTTTAACTGCGCTGTGAACTTTGAAATTAAATGAAAGGGAGATCTTTGCGTGATGCAAAGCGTATATAAGCAAAAAAAGTTGAACAAATTCTCCCAACACATTGCCTATACTTAAACTTTGAACATTTAAAAATTTTCCGGTTGCAAACACAAAGCCGATAAAGACTAAAGAGCGGACAAGGGGGGTTGCGAGAGGAACTACAAAATGCTGATAAGCGTTATAGACTGTTGAATAACATTCTACAAATCCTGTAAGAAGTATCAAAATAGACATTTGAAACATAAGTTTTCCTAATAGGTACGGTTCTATACCGCCGAGGCGCAGTTTGAAAACGAGCGTAAGCAGTAAAGAGATGAAAACAAAAAGACTCCAAAGAGAAAGTAAAAAAGCTCCGAAAACGAAATAAAAGGAGCCTAAAATTTCTTTTTCCTCGTGAGGGTGGGTTTTTTTAAACCGCAAAAAAACTGGGATAAAAACTGATTTTAGTATGCCCGCCGTGCCGGTTGTAAAGATAAGGACTAGTGACAGGGCGTAAAAGTAGGCATCGGTATTGCCAGTTGCGCCGTAAAAGGCGGCAATAATGGCTGATATAACAAAGGAAACCGTTTGAACTAGAAAGGTAACAGTGGTGGTTTTTATGCTATCGGAAGCTATTCTTTTATTCAAGGTCATTAACAACCATTGTAGCAAACCACCCCTCCCGCTTGCAAAGCACATTTAGGGGCGCATTTAGGGGTCTGACCCTAAAGGGGTCAGACCCCTATTTGGGCTGTGTTGAAGCTGTAATTAAGCATAGCCCTTAAAGGGCTTTGATACAATCTGTAAAAGACACTACTTTTCTGTTGAATAGATAGTAATTTCAGGGCCGGATAGGAGTTCCTCATTAGGACTAAAAACAGCGACTCTATAAAATCTCGCATCAAGCTCTTTATAAAAATCTTGCCACGCCTTAGAAACTTCAGGAAAGAAAAGGTTGGAGCTTGGATTAAAGTATTTTTGACGGGACCAACCATTAATGATAATATATTGAGCTTGCGACTCTATAAGCATTCTATTAAAATCCAGCGGAAAATCATTTTCTATTTCACCTTTGGTATTGTATCTGTCATGCGTGATTTGAAAAAATTTATAATCTCCATCCTCCACCATCTTGTGAATTAAAATAGATTCAAAAATAATGGATGTTTGTTTTGGGATATTGTCCAACAAATAATTATAGGCGCGGATACGGGTGTCACCATTAGATAGCGCATAATCAAAACGGAGCGATTTATATACATTGGGAATAAGTACAAAAGCTCCAATTAACCAACTTATTGCGGGAAGAATAGGGAGAATAGGGGTCAGACCCCTCCGGGGTCTGACCCCGAAGAGACCAAAGAAACTAAAAGCGGCGGAGATAGACAAAAAAGGTGTTATGGGAACAAGCCAACGAACAAGTTTTACAGGATACCTCGCAAAGAAAATGTAAAACAGACATTCAATTCCAAATATAAAAATAAGTAAATTGTTGTATGGCTGTATTGTTTTATTGTTAAATGCGCCAAACAATACAAAAACGGCGCTATACAATGATAACACAACAAATCCCCATCCTAGTCCTTCCGCCAAAGAATTGCCTGAAAATGATTCGTCGATGGAAGCGTCTTTGTTGTAAATATAATAAAAAGGATTTTTGCTAGATGCCCCCACAAATCCCGACGAACTTCTAAGACTAGACTCCTTCATTGTCCTTATAAATTTTTGATTGTCTAAAAGAGCGTAAGGCGTAAACATTAAAAACCCTAATAGAGCAGTAAATCCAACAATAAAACAATTTAATACCGCCTTTTTTAAGTCTCTTCTAAATGTGTACAAAATAATCGGAACATATAGAAACAATAAAAGCGCGGGATAATATTTAGTGGAGATTCCCACACCACAAAAGAAAGCCGAAAGTACAATGCTAAGTCGGGATACTCCCGAATCGGGAGTATCCCGATTCGGGAGTATCCCGAATAAGAATAAATAAAAGGAAAGAAGGATAAAAAAAGTAGCGGGAACATCACCAGTATAATAATGCGAATTACGAATATGAAGAAACACCACCGACAAAAAAAGGGCGGATAAAAGTCCAATTTTTTCTTCCCTTCCCTTGAGAGCAACTTTTTTTCCTATTAAATAAGTTAAATAAACAGACGCTGTTCCAAACAAAACCGTAATTAAACGAGCCATAAAATAAAAAACTTCCTTTGGCAGGGTATTAAAGAAACCAAAAGGAAGCAAAATAACTTTTACAATTTGAATAACTGCTACCAACAGATACATTAAAAAATGCGGATAATAAAAAAAGTGCGGGTTGAAGTCGGCATTTTTGATATTAAATGCTATAGTTAAGGCGGGTTCCACAATTTTGGTCTCATCCGGATGAAGAAAAAAGGGAAAGCCAAAAGAAATACCCCAAACACGAAGGACAAAAGAAAAAATCAAAATTAGGATAAGATATTTATATTCATTCAAAAATTTAATCATTTCTCAACTTTTAATTGTTACCCACCAGCTGGCGGACCGATTTTTGACTTTTGAATTTCACCTTAATTCCCACACCCACAATCCACAAACCTATATAAACTCAAGTCTCCAAACTTCTCTACAAACCGCCAATCGTCCAATCTCAAAAGACTTTCAAATGTGGGATCGTTATCTTTTGAAATTATGTAAGAGTAATTATTATTAGTAGGATAAACAAAATTCTCATCCAAAGATGCCTTTTGCCTAGCCCCCGAAAAAGCATGAAACAAAGAGAGCCTCCTGTCATCCAGAAATAAATCGACTGCATAGTCCAACTCCCCCGTTAAAATATTGCCGGGCGAAACTTGTGCTTTTAAATATTTTGCCATATTATAAGCACTCTTAGGCTCTATAACCTTAGCCTCGCGATAGTTTATATAAAATCCAAAACCAATAATAAGAGTAAATAAAGAGGTGATGAAAATTAGCAAAGGAGTATCCTTTTTAAAGGATACTCCTTTAAAACAATTTACAAAAAACAAAGACAAAAAAATCAAGGAGAAATATAAACCCGGTATTTCGTAACGAATGTACCCTCGTGAAAATAAATACCACACCATCCAAATTGTTGAAAAAATAATCATAAAAACTTTTACACCATTCCTGAATGCCTTTTCACGGACTGTGTGAAACCACCCATAAATAATTGCCGGCAGGGTAAAAAATATCTTTAGGGCAGGGGGGGTTAATTCCGCCCATTTGTCTATAATGTTTTGTTTGATGCGAATAAAAGATAAGTCACAGGTTTGATCTGAGAAATTTCTGTAAGAGGATAATTGACTCCAAAAGGATTCTGATACCAAAAGCATGTACTGAACTAAAAACCAGCAAAATAACGGAAACGCCAAAAAAAACCCGGTAGATAAGAACTCTTTCAATTTCTCCAAACCGGGATTCTCCCGATTCGGGAGTATCCCGTATTTTGCAAATCGAACTAACAAAAACGGTACTATTGCCAGCGCAAATTGATATTTTGTTAATATGGCAAGTCCTAACACAAATGCCGAAACCCAGCCCCGTTTCCACAACAAAAGGGATAGCGCTAAAAAGAAAAGGCCAGCAGATTCGCCTGTAAGAGTTCTGTAAATAGGATTAAACAAAGCAATATCTCTCCAAAACGACCACTGAGAAGATAAAATAAGAAGGCAGGTTAAAAAGGCTGTAGTTTTACTAAACTCTCGTTTGACTAAAAAGTAAAACGCCAAAATAAAGAGCAAAAAATAAAGCGCTGGAACGGCCCTGATGGTATAAAGCGAAACCCCGAAAAGCTTAAACAAAAGAGCGGTGGGAGCAATTATTGTTGGACCTACCGCAATACGCCTGTCAAAATTATAGTAATCCATTCCACTTTTTAGAGCATAACGACCCTCAAAAGCTAGCGTTTTTGCCGCAAATGCATGCACCCCCTCATCTCTGCCAACTTCAAGCCCCCCAACATTGTAAAAGCATAAAAATAATGTTATAGCACTAATAACCAGCAAAGCAGGCCAATTTGAAAATTGAAAATTGTCCGCCAGCTGGCGGATTGAAAATTTATTTTTATGGGTCATAAGAAAAAATCTTAAAATAATCTTTGTTTAAATTATACAACAAAGGAAAATATGAAAAATCGCGAGTGATATGAATTTTTTTATTAAACCAAGTATTTTTAAATCCAAGATATGAAAAAAATATAGAAACAAAAATAAGCACAATAAACAGTATCTTTAGCAGTTTACTTTTAGTTTTAGAAACAGCCAGAACTGCGTAGTAAAATAAAAGAGGAATTAACGGAATTAAACGCCTGTTTCCATAAGACCACCCGCCAAAATTCGGCGAAGTTACAGAATAAGCTACGATAGAAATTATCAAAACAGACAAAGTAAAAATCCATCCAAGACCTGTCTTTTTTTTATGCAAGAAAAAGAAAAGCAGAACCGGCATATACAAAAATAGTCCATGAGTGCCAAGAAGATTATTAAATAGAAGAATTATAAAATGCGGACGATAAACATTGATATCCAAAGGATTAGTTATGTTATAAAGATGCGAACCCGGATATCCAAAGTATCTTGCCATATTCATTTGAGGAGGATACAAAACACCAAAAGAAAGATAATTGAAATAGAAGTGAAGTAATGCTAAAGGTATAAATCCAAAAAAAATATACAAATAAGGCCTGTAACTTTTTCTAAACAATTTGTATAAAGGAAAAATTAACGAAAGACAACTCAAAAGAAAAAAGGACGGCTCGCAAACTAATAACGCCGATAAAAAAAATCCAAGCAATAAGCTATACAACAAAATGCCTCTTCTCTGAAAAGGCTTCGGATTAACAATCAGGACAAGTATTAAAAATGTAAAGAGTGCTGTCAATGTGTGGGTATTTAGATACTGAGAATAAGCAAGAAACAAAGTTGCAATAGGAAAAATAGTAGATAAAAGCAACGATTTATAAATGCCAATCTTATAATTAGTATTAAAAAGAATAAATAGGATAATACATATTAATACAATTGGAATTGTGGACGTTAAGTATGTAGCAGTCTTATATATAGGTATGTCATTTTGCAAAAGCTCCCTTTTTACCAAGTTAAAAACAATATTTATAGATTTCCCCATAGCAAAAAGCAAAAATTGTGGTTTCGAGGAATAGAATTTTCCATTATAAAAAGCTTTATCCCTCGTAGATATTTGCGGAGTACCATCTATATTTGGACGATTAAATCTCTCCCACGAAACTACGCCAGCCATAAAACTTAAGTCGTTTGGACTTTCTGCCCTATCCTTAACAACCGAAAAAAGAAATATTAGCTGTATTGTAAATAATAAAGTAACAACTAAATAACTTAATTTCATTTGAATTTCAAAAGCAACCTCCTAAAATAATAAGCCATTTCGCTGTTTTTAATTGACCATAACCACCCTGTATCTATAGGACCGTTGTCATACAATGTATGCCAATGCCTAAAATCAAAAACCAAACCAGATGCTTCAATAATAATGGACCATAAAAGCAAGGGGAAATATATCCATTTCAACTTATTCCAAATAGGATTTTGCAATACAGGGATTAAAAACAAAATTAAAAATGGCGTTATATCCACAGCCATTCTATACCCAAACCCCCACCCGCCATACCAATGTACCCATCGCCCCATCATCATCGTAAACAATAAAATTACAATGGATAAAAGTTTAAAAATTAAAATGACCTCCTTTTCTAATTTCGTCCTATTGGACCATATAAAATAAACCCCCAGTAACGAAAAGATAAATATTGGAGAATACAGCAATAGCCCCTTGCTGGGAGAAAACCATAACCCAAAAAAACCTTCCGGAAACTTTCCCGTCCAATTCGTAAATTGCTGACTCTCGTAAGAATGTTTTAATATGCCTCCAAAATACTCGTTGTTGTACCAAAATTGAAAAATAAGAGGAAATAAAGACAGCCCAATAAATTTAAATAATTCTTTTCTATATTTTAGAAACACAAATAATGTAAAAAATAAGGCGGGGATAAGTCCCGTGGGTCTAACAAGAATTGCAAGGGACAAGGCAAAACCAGCATATTTAATAAAACGAACATCATTTAATCCCTTTATTAATAAATATAAGGACAAAGAGAGAAGCATTTGACTGGGGCTATGCTGCCAAAGCGTTTGGCTTGAAAGTCCCCATGTTATAGTGCCAAAGGCATAAGAAAAGAAAAGCAGAAAAGACTTCTTTTTGTCCTTTGTTATTGTCAGCGATATCAGATACACAAAAACGGCAGACAAAGCGGCATAAAAGGATGCGGATATTCGCCCAAAAATAGGAATTAGTTCGGAGTTAGGCGCAACATCCCTAAACAAGAGAGGCGTATAAAAAGGCAGAGCCAAAACAGCATTCATTGTTGGAAAGTAAGAAACGATATCTCCTTTTGTGGAGTATGCTAAATAATAGGGTTTTGCTTTCTTGTCATCGCCGTCAGGCCACTTTTTGCGAAAATAATCGTAATATTCGTTTAAATTAAAATTTCCTTCCTTTAAAATACTTACAGGCAAATAAGTGGCGGGGACGGAATCCGCGCTCTGAATTAAAAGTTCGTTAACTCCGATTCGGTACAAAAACAACCAACCAAAGAAATATACAGAAAAAACAAAAACAAATAATGCAAAAAACCGCAGGAAGCTACCCATTGCCCAATTGTACAGCGTGTATGCTATAATTACTATCACCAAATATCCTACCCAAAACAAAGGAGGGAAAAAAGATGGTGTGCCCAAAACCAACAGGCAGATGTCCTTTGTGTGAAAATGAGACATTTCTACCGAGCTCGGTTGGAAGACCGTGCCGAGACCTCCCCTTTAGCAGGGGACAGGGATTTAAAATTTTCTGTAGCCGCGGACATACCTGGACAAAACCCAGGGGCTCTAATTCTGGGAACTGCCCGGAGTGCGGGGGATCCCCAGTAATGTACTCCCCAATTGAATGCGAGGGAGTGATTGAGAAAATAGAGTAACTATGTTATTTTTGGGACGGTTTGCTATGGAAAAAAGCGACACTTTATAAGTGTTGCCAAAGCCGAAAAGCCGTCCCGCCATGTAATCTTTTTTCCTTCGCTTGCGGCTCTTCCCGCGTACGAAATAGACACTTCCTTAATTTTATACCCATTCCTTAAAATCTTTGCCGTAATCTCTGGCTCAAAATTAAAACGGTCGCTCTTTATTTCTATTTTCTTAATCAACTCCAGCGGAATTAATTTATAACAAGTCTCCATATCGGTTAGAGCCACCCCGAAAAGGAGGTTTGTTAAAGCCGTAAGCAGTCTGTTGCCAAAAAAATGCAGAGAGGCCATATCCTTATAACTACCCATAAAACGAGAGCCGTAAAGCACCATTCTTGAACCCTTAAGCTCCTCAATTAACTTAAGGTAATCTTTGGGGTCATATTCCAAATCGGCATCCTGTACTATTACATAATCACCGCAAGCCTTTTTAAAACCCGCCCGCAAAGCGGCGCCTTTCCCCTGATTTTTTCTTTGAAAAACCACTGTAAGGCTGGTGTCCCTCTTCTGCAAACTTTTTAGAAGCTCCCTGCTGCCATCGGTGGAACCATCATCCACTAAAATAATTTCCTTGGAAATTTTTACATCCTTAACCTTCTTTAATATTTCCTCCAAAGTATTTATCTCATTATATACAGGAATAACCACCGATAATTTCATTATTTAATTACCTTATAAACCGTTGAACTGGTTTCCGCTGTTCCTACCCGCGCTTTGAATTTTCTAACAACCTCAAATTTGTTTTTGTAATTCTCATCTCTAAAAACCTCTAACTTGCTGCCCTCATTATGCTCGTTGGTATCTATTATGTAGAAAATGTTATTGTCAAGCAACCACTTGTATTCCCCCGCATTAGAAAAATCCCCATCATAAAAAACTCCTTTTCCGCCCCTTAAGTACCATGCTGTTACACCCGACTCGTCGCTATAAGCAATTTTCCCCTCTTCCAAAGCTTGGACAAACATAGAGGCTTGATAAACGGTTTTATATACACTCTTAAAAAAGTAAGCGATAAAAAGCGAAGAGAAAACGCCTGCGAAAACAAGTAAATATAAATAAGATTTTCTTCTAAAAAACAAAAGTAACACATAAAAAACGCTTAAAAACAAAGGAATAGCCACTCCTTTGCCTATAACCAAAAAAGGCAGACGCAAATAAAATCGCCCAAACAAAAACAGACCCCACATTATTACATATAAAAGCGCATCTTTAAAGCTTATTTTAGGGGCAGTGGATACTATCTGTACCAACCCAAGAGCAACAAAAGGAATTATTGGAACAAAAAGGCGCGGAATCGCCGCCTGCCAAATAAAAGCCAGCATAACTTCCAAACCCACAAATACAAAAATTGGCAAATGAAAAAAAACCTTTTTCTTATCAACAATTTTTTTAATAGAAGAAAAACCGATAAACGGAATAAAGCCAAACAGAAAAACCAAACTTGCAAGAAAATATAAAACCGCTTCTAAGTTGAAGGGAAATTGCGAAGGCTCCAAAAAATAGGAACTAGAAAAATTGCCGGAACTTAAAAATCTAAAAATAAAATACGGCGCGGAAATAAGAATAAAACTTCCTAAAAAAGGCATTGCCTCTTTTAGCTTTTTTCCTGCGAGAAACCCAAGAAAAACCGCCAAAAGGAGTAAAAACCCTTCAAATCTGGTCATAAAAGAAAGCCCGCAAAAAATTCCCAGCAAAAAATTTTTATATTTACCCTTATACTCAAAAAACACAAGAAAGGTCAACAAAGTTAATGTTGCAAAAAGCGCCTCTGCATAAATTTTTCCAGTCCAATAAAAAAACACCGGGCTAAATGCGGTAAGCAGCATTCCCATAAAACCTGCTTTTGGATTTTTAAAAAAAACAACGCCCAGCTTAAAAGTTAAAATTAAACATAAAATGGACAAAATTAGCACCAGGAATCTTCCCCACCAAACAGGATCCACTCTAATAAAAAACGCCACACTAAGAATCAAAGGGAAAAAAGGCAAGCGCTTTTCGTCTAAAGGGTAGGAAAAACGCGATAGATATTCCCCCGCCCTGATAAAACGGTAAGAATCGCCCCATTCGGCAGGGGTTAAATAGAAAAATACAACTTTTGCGGCAACAAAAAAACCAAAAAATAACAAAAAGTGTTTAAGTTTTATTTCCATAACAAACTCACATCATAAATTAAAACCTTAAAATGCTCTTCATTTCCAAAAGGAAAACTAAAAACCGCAACCCATCTATCGGGTTCAACCACTCTTCGCAAATAATCCGGGGAATTTGACTTTTTTACAAAATAATTTTGGTAAATCTCGGGAAAAGAATTCACCGTTTGCCCCCCCAAAACTACATAATGCACCTCATTGTTAATAAGAAACGAGGAAAACTTTTCAAAAGAATCAAAGTACGGCTGGATAACCCTTTTACCCTTAATATCGGTGTACCACGAAAACATAAAATTGTCGTCCAGCCCCATTACAAAAGTATCCAAATCTTTTACATTAGAAACCAGCCAATTTTTGGTTTGGATATGCGCTTCGCTTACATCAATTTGGCCTTCAAATACTTTCCAGCTAAATCGCTTCTCGCTGTAAAGTTTTTTATACCCAAGGAATAATCCCATTACTGCCAGCATAATAAGAGCTATGTTATACAAGAATTTCTTACTTCGCAAAGATATAAAAGGGATATTTCCAAAAATAATGGATGTGAACCCCACCGGAATAAACATTATGGGCATTATGTGCCTGTAATGCGGACTAACTTTATAGTTATAAGCAAAAAAAAGATACGAAAATCCAAAAAATACACCCAAAAATTTTGCTCTTTTTTTGTCTTTATCCAAAATCACAGAAAGGACAGTTAAAAGAAGCAGAGAAAGAGAAAACCGCCACTGCCACTCACCAAAAAGAATAAGCATTGAAAAGTTTGAAGCCATTTTTACAAAATTTTCACCATATAATTTTAACTCATTGCCTACCCCTTTTTTGGCAAAATAGGAAAATACTGTTGGAGGGGCTTGATTAAAATCGGGAGCCCTTCGCTCCTGCCTGTTTTCTATCCACAAAAGCGAAACATTATTGTTGTAAAAAGGATTTTTGTATAAAACATAATTCCTAATAAGCAAAGGAGACGCTATCACCAAAAACGCGAGGAGGGACAAATAAAACTGTTTGCTCTTAAATGTCCTTTTTCCCAGTATTACAATAACCGAAAAAATAAAGGACGCAAGCAAAAATATGCCATTTGGCTTTGTTAAATACGCAAGCCCACAAAAGACAGACCCCAGCACCCAATACTTACCCTGCAAAATACTTTTACTTTTAAAGCCAAGATAATAAAAATAACAGCCCAGCAAAATCAGCAAAGTCATTAAATTATCCGGAACAACAAGCGCTGTTTCCGCAAGAAATAATTCACTTAGAGCAAGTATCAAAACATAAAAAACTGCCGCAAACGAATTAAAAATGCGCCTCATAATAAAATACGACGCCACCAAAAGCAATCCCCCCAAAATGAAATTAAAAAATTTGGCATAAACGAAAAAATCTAAACTTTTATCCGCAAAAAACGATAATAAGAGCATATAAAAGGGGTGCTTTTTAGATTCAGAAAAACTTCCAGAGGTTAAATACGAAATAATTTTTGAGAGTCCTCCGTAGTCTTTTATTTTCATAGCGCCCACAAGATAATCGGGTTCATCGCCGGAGGGGTAAGGATTCCTTCCTATGTAGTAACCTTGATTAAAAAAATAGAGGCCAAAAACGGCTAATATAAAAAACAAAGGTATCAAAAATTTGCATTTATCTGGCAGTAATTTTTTCATATATCCGCTGTACTTCAATAGCTTTGCTATTCCAGCTATAATATTCCTCTATAAAAGAGGCATCAACTGCCGGCTTATCCCTTAAAACGGCTCTTATTTTATCAGCAAGTTCTTTTGGCGTAAAAGACTCGGAAATATAAAGACCATCCACAGGGCTTTTAACCTTAAATCCCGAAGCCACAACCGGCGTTTTGCACGAAAGCGCTTCTAAAACTACTTTAGGCAAACCTTCATAAAGGGAAGGCAAAACAAAAACCGCGCATTTTTGGTAATAAGGCAAAAGTTCGGTATATGGTACATACCCTTTGAAATTAACGCGACTCCCTACTTTTTCGTTTTTGGCAAGCTCCTTAAGCTCGTTTATGTAGGAATCAGCTCCTCTGCCAACAAAGGTGGCTTTAAAACCTTTTAGATACTTTAGGCTTTTGATTACTACATCGGGGCTTTTGCGGGAATCCACCATACCAACAAACAAAATTTCTTTCTCCCTTTTTATTTTAGGATTATCCTTAAAAATGGAGGTGTTAACTCCGCTTTCAACTAAAAAGCATTTGTCTTTATTGGCATTGTAGAATTCACAAGCCTCCTTTATTAAATCTTTGCTAACAAATATGCAGGCATCCGCCGACTTAACGGCGAGACGGTCGGATAATTTATGCAAAGGGTACTCCACAAACTTTGTAAAAAAATCCAATTTATACCCCCGCGAGGTAAGAAGTTTTTCTCTGCCGGCTCCAGTTATATGAAAATGCGCAACATAGGGGGTTTTGTCTACTCTTCCAAAGATGAGTTTGTATAAATTAAACCACAGCATAATATGCCCATGTCCATGCATTATATTAATTTTTCTAAATATTTTTAATATCAAATAATAGGGAATAACAAACAGGGAAGTGGTAAGAAAAGGTCCTATCTTTTTTATGGCGCGGGGGATATTATAAACAATAAGCTTTCCATTGTCGTCGGTTTTTTTAAACTCTCTATTAATAAACTTTCTACCGCCAAGACCTCCAGTTAAAGCTATTACCTTATTGCCCAAAGCAATTTGAGCTTTGGAAAGCTCAAAAGGGGCCGGCGCCAATCCGTCCCATGGCGGGGGCCAGTCATACACAACGCGGAGGATTTTATAAGGTATCATATTGAACCATTTTATCACACCCTCTCAGCAAAGGTTGAGGTATTTTTCCACCATTGCTTCTTGACTGTAACTTTTAGCCGCCCTAATGTAGGCGTTTTGAGCTATGTTTTTTCCAAAAGGAGGATTACTATAAAATTTCTTTATGGCTAAAACTAAACTTTGGACATTTCTCGGCGCTATTAAAATCCCCGTTTTGTCATCTTCAATAACGCTTGGAATTCCGCCAATGCGAGAGGCGATAATAGGAACACGCGAAAACATAGCCTCCGCTAAAACCATAGGAAACCCTTCCTGTCGAACGCTTGGATAAACAAAAACATCCGCTTTTTGGTAATATCTCGTAACCTCTGTATTCTCTACTTCCCCCACATAATTAACGACATCTTTAATTTTTAATTCATTTGTTAAAATCTTAAATCTATCCAAATCCTTGCCCCCACCAACCACATACAAAAAAATACCACATATATCGTTTTTAACAATCGCAAGCGCTTTTAACAATTCCCCGATACCCTTTTCTTCCACCACTCTCCCAACATACAAAAGCGCGAAAGAGTGTTTTGTATTTTCAATTTTGAGTTTTGAGTTTTGAGTTTTGAACTTTCCTTCGTCCACTCCATTATCTATAACAACCGCTTTGCTCTTAATAAACGGGTATTCTTTAATCAAGTTTGTTGATAAAATATCGCTTACGCAAACAACTTTATCGGCATTTCTAAAAATCTGTAAGTCGTCGTAATATCCGCTGACCACCATAGAAATATCTTTAAAGATAAATCGCGCCATATTTCTTAAACTTTTTATGGACTTTACGCGCGTTTTTAATTCGCCCAAAGCGGTGCCATGGCAAATAGCTATTTTTTTGCCGTTTGAAACTTTTGGAAAAACCGCTTTGCCGGCACTGCTTTGGCTTATTACTACATCAAATTTATATTCTTTATTAAGCTTACTGAATTTATTAACACTGTCTTCCCACCATTTCTTGCTATAAACACCTGCCGGCGCATCTGTAAAGACATACTGCACCCCTTCTTCCTTCGCTCCGCCTTCAAGGTGGGACGGGGTTGAGGTTGATATTACAACAACCTTATGTCCCTTCTTAACAAAACCTTCGCATAAAGTTTTGTTTTGGGTTTCAAGACCCCCAGACTTATTATGAAATGTTGTGGAACGAATTAGAACACAGATGGTCATAATATACAAAGTCAAAAATGAAAGTTAGAGGTTAGAGTTCCTGTTTTTTAAATTCCTGCCTTTATCCACTAACTCGTCAAACAAAAACTCTAACTTCCCAGTCTGTTTTTTGGCGTCAAAATTTCTCTCCGCTAGTTCCCTGCAATTTTTACTCATCCGCTCATATTTTTTAGAGTCGCATAAAAGCGTTAGAACATTTTCCGCTAAATCATTTTCGTCCCTTTCGGCGCAAATATAACCGGTATAACCAGGGATAACTGTTTCGGAACCTGACTCATAAGTTGCTATGCAGGGAAGACCAGAAGCTATAGATTCCATTAAGGTTACATTAACCCAACCCTCAATATCCCCATCTTTAGCAACAACCGAAGGATTCAAAAACATGTGGGCTTCGTCAAGCTTCTTCACAAGAACCTCATCTGGAGTAAACCCTAAAAGTTTTACCCTGTCCCCTACCCCCAATTTGTCAACCAAAGCCTGCAAGCTTTCAAGTAAAGGACCCTTTCCCATAATGTCGTATGTGGCTTTTGGATACTTTTTCAAAATCTGCGGCATAGCTTTTATCGCGTATTCAACACCTTTTTTCTCGACTAGACGATTGACGGTAACAAATTTTATTTCCCCATTTTCCGGCAAGTTCCTCTGTTTAAACTTAAAATGAGAAAGGTTAATTCCACCCGGAATGCTATATACCTTTTCTTCAGGCGCGCCAAGAACTGCTATTAAATAAGCGCGGGATTTTGCCGAAAAAGTTAAGAAAGCGTCGCCTTTTTCCCATAATCTTTTATACCCATCCTGCCAATAATTCTTTCGGGACAAAAGAGGGATATGCAATTTGTTACTACCGGACTCTCCAAGCTCAACTGCGAGTTTGTTATAATCCAAATCTATTCCATAAAAATATGTGACCAGAGGAATATTAAGCTTTTCTCTTAAAGGAGTTGCGTAAACACCAATCTGACCAAAATGCGCAAGGACTATGTCCGGTTTGGCCTTGGAAAGACCCACCAAATACTTTCTCTCGGAGGCGGTATTTCTAATAAAAAGCTGTTTTGAAGCCAAATTCTCTACTCGCTCAAAAATATTTAACTTTGGCATTTGCCAAACGTTTTCCGTGGGGAACATTTCTTTGTTTATCCACTCTTCGGTGATTACATAAGGCTCATAATTTTTGTGGTTGTTAACAAACGAATAGATAAAGGTTTCGGAAGGTTTAAGATAGGTAGAAGATATATGAGCAACTTTAGGTTTTAGCATTATTATTAAAATATACAACAAAAGGTACTTTTACGCAAAGATATTTCGCATAAAAGTCCCTCATTAAATCGCCCCTCAAAAACCTAAATGGGCGACAAAAGATTTTGCGTCTTCTTCAGTTGTAACAGGAGGGCCAACATTATTACGCTGAAAAAGAGAGCAAAAGGCGATATGAAGCGTTGAAAACAGGTGTGGTTTTTCTCCCGCCATAGCGCCCGAAATAGGGGTCTGACCCCTTTGGGGTCAGACCCCTAAATAAGCTTCAAACTCTAAAGGCGGTTATAGCATCGTCGAAAATTTTCTCAAGCTTTGCAGTTTGTTTTGTAGCATTAAAATAAAGTTCTATTCTCTCTTTCGCATTTTCAGACATACTAACCATCTTTTTCTTATCCTTATACAAAAGCTCCAGCTTCTCAACTATATCGTCTGCATCATTCTGCCTTATAAAATACCCTGTTTCTCCCGGGTCTATGAGTTCCGCACCTACCACATGGGTTGCCACAGGTACTACGCCAACTGACATAGCCTGCATCATTGAATAATTTACCCAGCCTTCCATAGCATCCACATTAGCAACTGCTACAGGGTTTAAAAATACCTTGTATTTGCCTATATTATCTAAAAACCTATTGTACGGATAATCACTTATTATCTGCACACTTTTTGAAATCCCCAAAACTGCCACCCTTTCCATAAATTCACGCCTCTTGCTACCATCTCCATATATATCTACCTGAAAACTAGGAATCTCCCCTGCCAGCACTTTAAAGGCGTCCAAAGAGCTTTCGAATCCGCGATTTTCCTCAAGACTCAAAACCATCGCTACTTTAAAATCTTCTGAGGAAGTATCTTTCTCCGCCGGTTTAACACTTTCTAAATCCACACCAAAATTAACAACTCTAACCTTCTCCTTGGGAGCTCCCAAATCTATCAAACGCATAGCAGCCTGGTTGCTAGGAACAACAAAGAAATCTCCGTGCCTGAATAAATACATTAAAGCATCTCTCCAATAATTTCCCCTTGAGAAAAGAGGAATGCTGAACCTGCCACCTGTCTTTCCCATAACTTTCTCTAATCTCGAAAAGCTCAAATCCAAACCATAAAAGTATGTTACCACCGGGATACCAAGAACTTTGCGAAAAGGCAAAGAATAGACACCAGTAGGTCCATAATGGCACAGAATAATGGAAGGGTACTCCTTTTCTAGGTGTTTCAAATAAAAGGATTCTAAAGATTTCTTCCTAAAAAACCTTTCCCTATAAATTTGATTTACTATTCTTGCCTTAAGAGGAGGCTTTTGGATCTCATAAACTTTTTTCGTAGGAAAGGCAGGAGCATTAATAAGCTCTTCAGTAACAACAAAAGGGTCATAAGATTTGTGATTTTTAATAAAAGAATAGATATAAGACTCCGATAACTTAAGATAGGTGGTTGAGATGTGTGCTACTTTAGGCTTGTTCATATGCTCAATATAAGTATATCAAATTCCACAAAAAGGTCAACCAAGATTTATTCAGCTTCCCCCCTTCATGGCTTTTATAGCATAAATTACACGCTCTGCCTGATTCTTCGTAAGAGTAAGCCCAGAAGGAAGATATAAACCTTTCTTAGATAAATTTTCAGAAACAGGGCACTTCTCCGATTTAAAAAGTCCCCTCTTCTTAAATACCGGCTGACTATGTATAGGATAAAAAAATGTCCGAACTTGTACTTTATAATCCTTCCAGAGTTTCGACACAAACTCATCTCTTGACATACCAAAATCGTTTTCAACTAACACTGTATACATCCAAAAACTGTTAATGTTGTTATAATCAGCCGTTATTGGTATAGTCAGACCCTTTATACCATCCAAGCCGCTGTTGTACCATTCGGCCATAGATTGCTTATGCGCAAGGGATATTTCCACCTCCTCCAGCGACGCCAAAGCCAGCGCACATTGATAATTAGTCATCCTAAAATTAAACCCCATTTCCTCGTGCCAGAATCTTTTCTCCTTCGAATGAGCTAAATCCTTTAAGTTCACCATTTTTTCATATAATTCTACGGAATTAGTTGTGAGAACCCCACCTTCACCGCTGGTTATAAGCTTGTTGGCAAAAAGGCTGAAAGAGCCTATATCTCCAATAGAACCTGCCTTCTCTCCTTTATACTCTGCTCCAATGGCCTCTGCAGCATCTTCCAAAACATAGAGATGATGCTTTTTTGCTATAGCCAATATCCTATCCATATCACAACACTGACCGTAAAGATGCACCGGCATAATCACTTTAGTTTTCGGCGTTATTTTTTCCTCTATCTTGGAAACATCTATACAAAAGGTATCCCTCTCAACATCCACAACAACAGGGCTTGCCCCTAGATAAAGCGGCGCTAAAGCACAAGATATAATTGTCTGATCGGGAATTACAACCTCATCTCCGTTACGAACTTCCATAGCTGCAAGGGCCAGCTGGAGGGCAGTAGTGCCATTGGAACATACCGTGGCGTATTTAATACCAGTGTACTCAGCAAATTTTTTCTCAAATTCTTGAACATAATGCCCAGATCCAGAAATCCAAGAACTGCGTACAGCATCCGAAACATATTCCACTGCCTTGTCGGGAATCTTAGGTTCGTTAACCCAAATAGGTTGGAGTTCGCTCATTTATCTACCTTCAAATAATTTTTTGCGGTTTCGGCGCCAGGATAGGGTCCCTGCTTTACAGTAACTACCTTGCAATCCTTGCTAACCCGATAGCCATGCCCTCCGCTTACAAATAGCGCGGCATCTCCCTTATCAAGAGTTACCGTGGCAAGGACAGTTTCCCCATCGCCGTAAAAACCCACCTCAAATATGCCTTCCACAACAAACACTACTTCTTGAACATTTCTAACTACATTATCCTCAGGCAGTAAAGTATGCGTATGGGGTTTGGATACATACCCTTTAGACTGTTTGAGAAAACCTAATTGAAAAGGAAAGGAATCTGAGGTAAAAAAATTAACGCCTTCCTTGCTGTAACCCGCCCTAACCACAATCCCAAGCAAAGTTTCACCATCAGTAATATGCTCTACGAATTTCTCAATTTCATTTTTAGGCATAAGTAATTTATAATAGAGAGACATATAGAATGTCAAATCTCAATCCGCCAGCTGACGGACAAAAATTACAAATTCCATGGGCTAGACCCCTAAAATCCAAAGTACTTTTCGTACTTTTTATTACATTAATATATTTCGGCATCGCCTCTTTGTTCACCTACCCTCTTATAACCAATTTGGACAAAGGTATTTATGGTTACAAAGGCGATAATATGCTTTATATTCATGACATTTGGGTTTGGAGCGAAAATAACAATGTTGATTTGGGAGAAATTAAATATTCTAAAATATCCACTCAGCCAATCTTGGATAAAAGCGCTGTTTTGCTCGCAAAGGCTGTAGATTCCCCCCTTTTATCCTATAACATCCTTATTCTTTTTAGCTTTGTTTCTACAGGGGTTTTAACTTTTTTGGCAGCTTTTAAAATTACCAAAAATTATTTGGCAGCATTTTTTGCGGGTTTAATATTCTCCTTTTCCCCGTATCACCTACGGCACAGCCAAAACCATTTGGAAATTGCCCAAATTGAGGTTATCCCTTTTTATTTCTTATACCTATACAACTTTGCAAAAAGCCTTACCCGGAAAAGGGCTTTTGTTGCGGGATTAGCCCTAGCAATTACCACTCTAACCGTAAACTATTATGGTTTCTTTTTAGGAATACTTACCGCCGTTTACATCCTATACAACGAAATATCTAAAAGATTTAGGGGCTTTAAA
>Ga0210018_1000512_pt1 | contig 19747 bp, 19 predicted proteins | sample CryGeyCG2014_010_2_FD_183967 | JGI IMG/M metagenome (GOLD analysis project Ga0210018, IMG submission 183967) | Groundwater microbial communities from aquifer - Crystal Geyser CG09_land_8/20/14_0.10 (SPAdes) (version 2) | ecosystem: Environmental > Aquatic > Deep subsurface > Groundwater | place...
CTGCTCCCAAAACAGCCTGATTTTGCTTTATTCAATTTTCAAAGCTACCAAAACAAGCGTCTCCGAGAGGAGATGCTTGTTTGCGCATAAAAACCAAAAAGCCCCTAGCAATGTCCTACTCTCTCGGGCAAATTGCCCAATACCATCGGCGCTGACGGGCTTAACGACTCTGTTCGGAATGCCAGCCAGAGGCTGGTCGGCCATTGGCCGAGAAGAGGTGTTTCCCCGTTGCCATAATCACTAGAGGCTTTTTGGCTTCAAAATTTTAATAACAATTACTAATTGCTAGTTAAGAGTAAATCGGACTATTAGTAGCGCTCGGCTTAACGTCTCACAACGCTTAGACCTGCGCCCTATCAACCAGATAGTCTTTCTGGAGTCCTGTGTCTAATCTTGGGATAGGCTTCGCACTTATATGCCTTCAGTGCTTATCCTTGCCAAACATAGCTACCCAGCAATGTCCTTGGAAGGACAACTGGTACACCAGAGGTTTGTTTGTCCCGGTCCTCTCGTACTAGGGACAAGTTCCCTCAAACACTTAACGCCTACGGCAGATAGAGACCAACCTGTCTTACGACGGTTTGAACCCAGCTCGCGTAGGATTTTAATTGGCGAACAGCCAAACCCTTGGGAGCTTCTTCACCCCCAGGATATCCTGAGCCGACATCGAGGTGCCAAACAGCGTCGTCGCTATGGACGCTCGGACGCTATTAGCCTGTTATCCCCGGAGTAACTTTTATCCGTTGATCTTCCGCAGTAGCTGCTACTAGCGGTTGGTTCAATAAGTTCTGCTTTCGCAACTGCGCGACTTGTAGGTCTTGCAGTAAAGCCGGCTTATGCCTTTCCACGATCAGCGCGATTTCCATCCGCGCCTAGCCGACCTTTAAGCGCCTCCGTTACCTTTTGGGAGGCATTCGCCCCAAACAAACTGCCCACCAGACACTGTCCCCTAGCTGGATTCACAGCCATGGGTTAGAACTTAAATTTCAAAAGAAGAGTATTTCACTGTTGGCTCCATCCATCCCGAAAGACGGATTTCAAAGCCTCCTCTCTATACTACGCATTTAAAACTTAAGACCAATATCAAGCTACAGTAAAGCTTCCGGGGTCTTTTCGTCTTGCCGCAGGGAGAGAGCATCTTCACTCTCACTGCATTTTCACCGGGCTTCTCGTTGAGACAGTCCCCCAGTCGTGACGCCATTGATGCAGGACAGAACTTACCTGCCAAGGGGTTTCGCTACCTTAGGACGATTAGAGTTATCGCCGTCGTTCACTGGCGCTTCGGGCTCTTTTGAAGCCGTTAACGTTCCAGCACTGGACAGGCGTCAGCCCGTATACTTCCTGTTGCCAGTTAGCACGGACCTATGTTTTTGTTAAACAGTCGCCAGGGGTCTTTTACTGAGGCCCGCCTTACGGCGGGCAAGGCATCTTGCGAACTTACGCCTAGTTGTTTTGCCGAGTTCCTTAACGAGAAATCACCCGTTCACCTGAGGCTACTCGCCTCGCCCACCTGTGTTGGTTTTCGGTACGGACTCGTTTAATTTAGCGCCGTAACAATTTTCTTGGCAATTTATTCAATTAAGACAGAAATCCAATAATCTGCTTAATATCCTAAATTACGTCTCGCTACAGCAAATTAAACGAGGTGCTGGAATATTAACCAGCTGTCCATCGGCTACGCTCTTCAGCCTTACCTTAGGACCGACTAACCCTGGGATGATGTTCATTGCCCAGGAAACCTTAGGCTTGCGGTGGCCCGCTATCGCAGCGGGCTTGCGGTTACTCATACCAACATTCTCTCTTCCCAGCGCTCCACCGGCTCTCGCAAGTCCGGCTTCAACGTACTGGGAATGCTCCTCTACCGCCTGTCGAATGACAGGCCCGTATCTTCGGTACTAGGTTTAGCCCCGTTATATCTTCGGCGCTTAATCTCTAAACCAGTGAGCTGTTACGCTTTCTTTGAAAGATGGCTGCTTCTAAGCCAACTTCCTGGTTGTTTAAGAAATTAAACATCCTTTCCCACTTAACCTAAATTTTGGGACCTTAGATGACGATCTGGGCTTTTTCCCTTTTGACACATGAAGCTTAGCCCCCACGGTCTGACTGCTGATTGAAATATCCCGGCATTTGAAGTTTGATAGAATGAAGTAGGCACAAGGCCATCCGCATCCTGTCAGAGCTCTACCTCCGAGATACAAAATCAACGCTATGCCTAAACATATTTCGAGGAGAACCAGCTATTACTAAGCACGATTGGGATTTCGCCTCTAACCACAGCTCATCTCCTAGTTTTGAACGGCTAGTGAGTGCGGGCTTCCTCCGTCGATTAAAACGGACTCACCCTGGCCATGGCTAGCTCGCTTAGTTTCGGGTCTTTCGCGTACAACTTATAGTTCGCGCTATTAACACTTGGTTTCCCTACGGCTTCACCGCCTCAGCGGCTTAACCAGCTGTACACAATAACTCGTTGGTTCGTTCTGCAAAAAGCACGCCGTCACCCGCCACATTTTTTGCAAAGCAAAAATTGGGCGGGCTTCGACTCCTTGTAAGCATATGATTTCAGGTTCTATTTCACCGAGCTCAACGCTCTACTTTTCACCTTTCCCTCACGGTACTTGTTCGCTATTGGTGAAGGGATAGTATTTAGCCTTTCCAGGCAGTACTGGAATATTCATACGAGATTATCTGGTCTCGCAATACTTAATGCATCTTGAATAAAAAAACGATTTTCGCTTACGAGGCTTTCACTCTCTTTGGCAGTCCTTTCCAGGAGCTTTCGACTAACCAAGTTTTTTTATTGAAAACAGATGCAAGGCTTGACCCCTTTTCAGTCGCCCCTACTCAGGGGATGTGTTAGTTATCAGTTATCAGTAATCAGTTATCAGCAATAAAATTTAAAACTGAAGACTGAAAACTGTAAACTGAAAACTAATTTGTTTTCTTTTCCTCTGGCTACTGAGATGTTTCACTTCGCCAGGTTTGCTTTTATGTCCTATGAATTCAGACATAAATATCCGCCTCTTCGGCGGATGGGTTTCCCCATTCGGAAATCCCCGGATCAAAGTCTGCTCAACGACTCCCCGAGGCTTATCGCAGCTACGCCATGTCCTTCATCGCCTTCCCTTCCCGAGGCATCCATCATACGCCCTTATTTATGAGTAACTCTTAACTAGCAATTAATAATTGCTATATTAAATAATTTATAATTTGTCAAAGAGCAGTTTTAATCTTACAAAATAACAAAAACTTTGTCAAGAAAAGACTTAACAAAATTTTTGCTGGGTTAACCAAATTTAATTTTCAGCAATTTCTCTTTTAACTTTCTTTAAAATTTCGCCGGCAATGTCGCGACCGCCTAAACCAAAAGCCAAACCACCAGCAATAGCAATCATCGCAACAAAACCAGTAATCAAAGTGCCAATAATTGACCTAGCGACTCCGAGTTGGTCCAGGGCAGCCAGCAGAGCAAAAATCATAATTGACCACCGGGCGATAGCCGCCAAACAATCTGCTTTGCCAAATCCTGCAATTTTTACGCTGCCTCTTATAATTCTACTTAAGAAATTAGCTACCACAACCGATGCTAAAAGAATAATAACTGCGACAATAATGTTCGGCAAGTAGATAAGCACGGCTTGCAGAAAATCAGTTACTTGAGTTAAGCCGACAATATCAGCCGCGGCCATAACAAAAACAATAATCAAAAACCACTTAACCAGCTCTCCCAGCCAATGCGTAACATTAATTTTATAACCAGCTTTTTCAATACTCTTAACGCCGGTTTTTTCCATTAACTGATCAATGCGAAAAGCTCTCAATATCTGGGTAGTTAAACGACCTAAAGCAATAGCAATAATCCAGCCAATAATCAAAACAACCAAAGCTCCAATTAAAGATGGCAAGAACGCAATAAAGCCCGCCCATAAATTTTGCAAAGAACTAACTGTAACCACTCCCCAACCTTGAATACTATTCATAAATTCACCCCCTTTCTTTTTTTAATTTATTAAAGAGATTATACAAGAATATTAGAATTTTGTCCTGTGGATAACCGCTAAGGCAGTAAGTTTCTCAAAATTTTTATTAATCTATTAAAAAAATTGTGCCTATTGCCAAAACGTGTTTTATTATCTGATTCTTCATGCTCTAGGCCATATAAAATCAAACCAACAGCCGTAGCAAAACGAGGATCTAAAACTTCATCAGCAACGCTCTTGAAATCAGTGGGAGAACCAATTTTGACGGGCAAGGCCAAATATTCTTTTGCCATTTCAATAATATTAGCCATTTTGGCTCCGCCGCCGACTAAAACAACGCCGGCCGGTAAAAGTTTTTGTCGATCAATCTTTTTTAGTTCTTTATTGACCATTGTAAAAATTTCTGAAAGCCGAGCATCAATAATGTTGTCAATCTTTTCTTTTAGAATAATACCTTCTTCTTCCATTGAAATTTTAGAAAGATCAATTTGGTCTTTTTTAGCATACTCTAACTTGACTCTTTCAGCGACATCAATTGAGGTTTTTAATCCAATTGCTAAATCATTGGTAATATAAGCGCCGCCAATCGGCAAAACACTCAAATGCAAAATATTCCCTTCTTCGAAAACCGCTATACTTGTTGTCCCGGCCCCCAAATCAACCAAAACAACGCCCAATTCTTTCTGGCGCTTGCTTAAAACAGCCTGACTAGCGGCTAATGGCGAAAGAATAAATTTTAAAATATTAATACCCGCCTGATTAACGCATTTAGTTAGATTTTTGAGAATCGGCGTCGAAACCTCTAAAATTAAGACGTCAACTTCCAAGCGAACACCGTTCATGCCGACTGGATATTTTATATTATTTTGTCCGTCAATAGAAAAAGTCCGTGGTATAACTTGAAGGATTTCGCGATTTGACGGCAAAGAGATTGCTTGAGCCGCACTTATTGCTCTTTCAACATCTTCTTTGGAAACCTCGCCGTCAGCCCTAGAAACAGCTATTGTGCCCTTGCTTGAATGGGCTGAAATATGACTGCCTGATAAATTGACATAAGCCTTTTCAATAGGAATACCAGTCGTTCTTTCAGTAATATCTTTGGCAATATTAATTGCCCTAACCGTCTCTTCAATATCAATAACCACGCCTTTGCGCAAACCATTTGATGCAGTCTGTCCAACGCCAATAATCTGCAATTTTTTATCTTCCCTACGTTTAGCAGTGATAAGGCGAATAAATGATGTGCCAATGTCTAGACTGTTAATAATTTGTTCTTTTTTGAGGAAACTCATCTTCTAGTTTGCCTAATTTTCTTAATCTTTCTTTTTCAGCAATTATTTTCTGTCGATGAAGGGCTGACTCTTTCATTTGCCGCTTGCTTTTTGATTTTGCATAGAAGCGGCCCTGGCGCGCTTGCACTAAAAGACCGCTTTGCTGAACACGTCTAGTAAAACGGCGGATAAGACTGCCAACTGATTCTTTTTCTCTTTTTTTTGCTTGAACCACTCATTAGTCACCCCCTTCTAATAAAACATTTTACCACTTAATAAATGCAGATGCAAATGGTCAAGAAACAGATTCTGCTTGAGCAAAATGGTCTTCGATAACTTTTTCAGCAAGGATTTTGAAGCGGTTAAGCCCGGCTATAGCTTGTGGTGCGCTTCGCTCAATATGTCGTTCTGAAAATCCCACATCTTTATCTCTTGCTTTTTTATCAATACCTTGTTCTTCTCTCCATTGCCAAAGCGCAGTTGTGGGGTCTGCGCCTTTGTAATAAACAATTTTTGATGGGCGTTTTGTAGGGTTTTCTGCAAAGTACGCCCCCCAAAATTCTTTAGAACTTATTTTGTCTTTTGCTTCAAAAAACAAAATTCCCTCTCTTCGCAGTGCTCCTTCTATGATTGAATCAACGGAATTGAATGGATTTTCTCCGCCTTCTTCCTGATTCTTTTTCTGAAAATCAAGATTGTGTAAATTGTGATAATCGAAAATAGCGAATTGAAGCCGTCTATCGACGATACCAAATTCCTGTTCTAGTCTTTGACGAAACGGCTTTAACTTTTCCGATAATTCTCGATTTTCCCGTGACAGATTCGGCGCATCCCAATGTTGAGTAAGTTTTCCTGTTATTTCCATAACTTGATTTGCAAAACCATGAAAGTCAGCCGAATCCACTACTCTTCTAAATGCGGCCTGATATTCGGAATTTTTGACTGGATTTCTATTCTCGTCAAGTTCGTAGCGCGAACCAGTTTTTCTATCTACTTTTGCTTCTTCGGGAATAAAAATAAGTCCAGCATTTAAATCCATACCGCGTTCTTCATTCGCCCAAACCCATTGGTCATTCCAATAATCACCACCACCCTTATTTAATTGACCACTAAAATAATATTGTGAAGCGATATAAATAGAAGGGTAAGCAATGAAAATTTCATTTCCCTTTTCGGAGCCGTAATAACAATCGGCCACTTCTTCAGTCGCGAAATGCACCGCTATTCTATCTGCGTAGCTTCCAGGTACGCCCTGTCGCGCTTCAGTTAGAGTAGCGAGATAGTTTAGAGCTTCTTCCTTGCTTTGAAAATTATCGAGATGAAGAAATCTCGCAATTGCTTGTTCCTTCTCGCCTTCCACAAGATAAACACCAAGAGGTGAGCGCAATCGCCCGTCTTCAACCATTTTCATAAAACTATCAGCGTAAGCACCCTCACCGGCGGTGTGATATAACATCCCGATATGATCTCGAATACCTTGCCTCGTCACATGAGTAACCATCTCACGAGGAAATCTCTTGAGTAAAAGTGCATAATCTTCTAGAGATAGCGAGGCTAAATTTTCCTCGGAAAAATATTTTGTTATATCTTCTTTCGTATACTCGCTTTTTGTCCATTTCTCTTTTTGACCTTTGTAGAAATTACTTAACATCACTTTTGCTTCTTGCAATGCTGGCGGCGTTTCTTCAGATTCTAATTTTCCAGAAATTACTTGTTGTTCGGCAACTTCTACATCTTGCTGTTGTTTCAATTCTTTGTAAGTCCTTTGTCCAACTGCAGCATCGGCTCGAAGTTTCCTTAATTGAAAGTAGTTCAGTATTTTTCCGAGTCTGGAAGCTGAAAGTTCAGTAATCTCATTTTCTAAATTGCGGACTGATTCCAATTGCTTGGCTAAAGCTCGCTCACGTTCGCCTGTAGCTTGCTGTAATTCTCTCTGTCTTTCCGTTTGGGCTCGTTTTTCAGTAAAATGTTCTACTCGTTTAGCCTTAATCGCTTGGGCGGTTTGTTGTCGCTCCTCTGGCGATTCTTCCTTAAAAAATTTTTTTATAAATTGTGGATGGGGCAAACAAATATATTTAAAATAAGAACCTCGCTTCGCTCTAAAACATTATGCCACTCAGCAAATGCAAATGCAAATGGTCAATAATCTGGCCTGCTTTTTTGCCAGTATTGATTTGAATTCTGTAATTCGCATCTTTAATTACTTTTTTAGCTAATAAAAGCAACTTTCCTGCTAAATCAATATCCTCAAGCTGATTCAAAGACTCAATATGCTTTTTTGGCGCAATTAAAAAATGGATTTCTGCTTTTGGCTTGATATCTTTAAAAACAATAAAATCCTGATCTTCGTATATAATATCAGCTTTTAGTTCTTTGTTTATTATCTTGCAAAAGATACAATCCAGCATTATCTATTATTATAAGAACCTCTCGCCCGTCCAAAGCGGGCTCGAGAACCTTTTAATGTTCACTTCGCTCACATTATAGCATAAATAAAATTCTATGCAAATAAAAAAAAGGCAATTCTCTTATTAAGCGAGAAACTGCCTTTAAATCATTTATATCATAGCATAAAACACAAAATCTGTCAAGAGTTCTTGACAGATTCTTGTGGGCAGGGCAGGATTCGAACCTGCGAAGCCTTGCGGCGCCAGTTTTACAGACTGGTGCAATTGACCACTCTGCCACCTACCCATTGGAGCTAGGAGTGAGATTCGAACTCACAGCCTGCGCATTACAGGTGCGCTGCTCTGCCATTGAGCTACCCTAGCAATTTACCAATTTTTTTTAACATTTCTTTCGCTCTTTTGTTTTTTTCGTCAATTTTCAAAATTTGCTCAAAAACAGCTTTAGCATCGTCATAGTTTTTCTGCTCAAAATAAAGTTTGCCCAGCTTATGATAAGCAAAAAGATTTTTCGGGTCCTGGGCAAGAATTTTAATATATTTCTGTTCTTCAATCATTACTTCAATGCCGCTTTTTTTTTCTTTTTTAATTATTTCAAGCTTTTTTCGCTCTTGACGCAATTTTTCAATTCGGTTTTTAATTTTAGCAATTTGATTTTTGGTAAAATTGAGATATTTTCGATAATCTATCTTTTTAATTATTTTTATTTTTTTTAAAACTTCCAATAGTTGTTTTTCTTTTTCCGCTGCTGCTGGATGCTTGCGGCTAAAAACAACGATAATGCCGGCTAAAGCTAAAACAATAATTAATTGTGGAATTAAATTAAAAAACATCATAGTCTATAACGAACAATTCGGCCTATTTTAATTTCTTCGCCCAGTTTTTCTGCCTTTTCTTGAATAATATCGTGGATAGACATTTCGAGATTTTTAATATACTTCTGTTTTGATAAATCTTTTTTGCCCATAGCCGCCACCTGCATAGCTAAATCATGAGCCAATTCTTTAAATTCAGATGTCCGGCTGGCAAAATCTGTCTGGCAGAATAATTCAATTAAAACACCAACCCGGCCATTGCTGTGAACATAAGTCCCGATTACCCCTTGCCTATTTTGACTGTTTTTGTTTATCTTTGATTGCATTTTTAATTTGTTCTAGGATTAATTTTACAGAAGAAATAGCGTCATCATTGGCCGGAATTGGATAATCAATTATTGTTGGGTCAGCGTTGGTATCAGTCAAAGCAACAATCTTGACGCCTTTTTCTCGAGCTTCTTTGACTGCCAAATCATCATGAACCGCATCAGCCACAAAAATCGCTTCCGGCAGTTTATCTATTGTTTTAATCCCGCCGATTAATTTATTTAAGCGATCAATTTCCTGTTTGATTTGATGCTGTTCTTTTTTAGTGTATTTTTTAAATTCGCCTGAATCCTGTTTTGTTTCTAAGTCGCGCAGTTTTTGAATTAGTTTGTAAATAACCGGAAAATTAGTGAATGTTCCGCCCAGCCAGCGCTCAACAACAAAAGGCATATTAACTTCTTTGGCTGTTTCTTCAATCAGTTTTTTGTTTTGCCGTTTAGTGCCGATAAAAAGAATAGCGCCTTTCTCATTTATTGTTTCTTGAATAAATTCTGTAGCTTGAGCTAATTTTTCAACTGTCTGTTCAAGGTCAATAATATGAATATTATTGGTTATGGTGTAAATATACGGTTTCATCTTCGGCTGATATTTTATTTTTTGATGGCCGAAATGCACACCGGCTTTTAACATATCTGTCATTGTGATTTTTTTAGTCATACAAACAGCATAACAAAGCCTTGTTTGGATTGCAAGATAATCTCTGGGATTATTAGTAAACTTAATTTGTCCGGACCATATCTTTTTAAAAAACCCCTGCCTTAAACAAAGCAAGGGTTTGTGATTATTTATTATTTGACTAGCAGCATTTTCCTAGTTGCCTTAAATTTTCCGGCTTGCAAAGTGTAAAAATACACTCCGCTTGCCGCTTTTTCTCCTAAATAATTTCTGCCGTCCCAGTAAGCAGCTTTGTCTTTGGTTTTATAAAAACCAGCTTGCTTATTGCCTAACCCCAGACATTTAACAAGATTGTCTGCGGCATCATAGATATTGATTGTTGCGGCAATGTCTTGAGAAAGCTCAAATGGAATCCATGTTTCTGGGTTAAATGGATTGGGATAATTTTGCAACAGTTTGAATTCTTCTGGTTGTTTATAAGAATTAGCTGTGCTACTGATTATTGTTATTGTTAGAACTTCAGACCTGTTTTTTTGCCCGGAAAAATCAATATCTTCTATAGAATATTCGTAGGTCTGGCCAATTTTAACATCATCATCAATAAATTTATAATTCAGCGCCAGCGCCGAATCTCCAGCTCCCCTGACTGAACCGATTTTTTCTCCATTTTTATAGACATCAAATCGGAGATTATTGGTTTCGCTTTGGGTTGTCCATTCTAAAACAACTTGGCCTTCAGAAACTGTAGCCGAGAAACTAGAGAAAACGACTGGTTCTGGAATATCGCTTCCAGAAAGACTGATGATTAGCATATTGTCTGTAGAAGTTATTTGTTGTCCGGCTGTCAACTGATGCTCTAAAACAGACAAATAAATTTTATCGCCCACTGGCACTACCGGAGAATAGACATAGCCCGGGATGTTTTGTTGTGTCCAGCGAATTTTGAATAAATCTAAATCAATAGCCGTAATTTCTTGAAGATAGAGACAAGCTACATAAAGATTATTTCCGCCGATTGAAATTTCAACATCATCTTTAATTTCAATAGGGCTTTCCAAAACATCGCCTGTTCCAGGATCAAGACAATAAATTTTAGTCACTCCGCCATAATATCCTTGAATATAAATTTTATTATCTTTTACAACAGGCGCTGAGTATCCTCCACTTATTATTTGTTGCCAAAGAATTTTATGTTTTTCGCTTTCTGTATTCACTGCATAAACATATCCCATAACTCTTAAAATTAGCTTGTTGCCAATTAGGACAACTGCTTTCGCTCCCGCTGAATCAAGGCTCCCCGGATGATTCGCCTGGTGCCACAAGTAAAATCCGTTAGGCACTGAATAAGCAATAACCTGACTTCGGCAGTCGTGGATATACATAACATCGTTTTGAATTGCTGGCGTAGAATAAATGGTGCACCGAAATGTTGGTATGGCGTATTGAAGATTTATTTTCACGCCGGTATGCTTGTTAACGAAAAACGGCATATAATTAAAAGTGAAGCAAACATAGTCTTTGTAAATTTGTGGCGATGTATGCGGCTTTCCGGCAAACTGAGTGTATTCTATCGTCAAATCATAAACCCAACATTGCTCTTTGTTAAATCGATTCAAGCAATATAATTTTCCATTTAAAGATAAAACATAGATTTTATCTTTTTCTATCACCGGGCTGGTAATGAGTTCTGCGCCGGTGTTAAAATCCCAAAGACAATATTTCTCTTGCGGATTTGTCGCGTAGACAACTCCATTCTTAGCGGCAATATAAACAATCCCGTTTTCATCAACTACTGGTTGGCTATAGGCGTATGTGCCCTCAATCGCCATTTCACTGCTCATCATTGCATTGGTAAGTGTCTTAGCGTTTGGATTACAACCAGAATTAACAATGTCAAATTGATGGACAGACCAGGCGGTTGGAGTTAGAGGCGGTTCTTCATCAAGCCAGAGGAATTCGACTTCAACTAAATCCCTTTCTTTTTCCAGAAAGCCTAATTCTTCAGCTAATGTTTTTGAGAAATCAATGCCGGCCATACTTTTTGACTCTCTCTGATAGGTCTCGTCAAATCCGCCAAGATAATCCTGCTCAATAGCAGCTTGTGCCGCCGGCATACCTCTTTTAAGTGACGAATGCAGCCGTCTTCTTTTAGTAGGATCAGAATCATTTGAGTCTTCCCAGTAATTATCCTGATAGTTCCAAGGACCAAGTCCATCCCAACTTATGTTGACTGGAGCGATAACCATTTTATCTCTCCACTTTATCCGCACCTCAAACTTCTTGCTTTGATAAAAGTTTTTGATTGTTTCTTTGTAATTAAAGAAATCAATATCTGGCGGATTTGGTTTTTCTTCATCAGGCATCGCAAGAGTGTTCCAATTCCAAGTCCAATCTCCTTCAGTGTGCTTCCTGTCAGGATCAGGCCCAGGATACCACTTTTCATTATCAAATGAGCCTGGTGATAAATGCGCCCACTTGATAAAAACATCGGGCAGAGACACTTCCCTAACATCAGATTGTTGAACAGGAATATAATAAGTCGCCCAAACAGTAAATTTGATGCTGGCTTCAGCTCCAAAGCTCCAAAAGATTAAACACAAAGCTAAAAGCAACAACATCTGAAATCCAAAAAGAATTTTGGATTTTGAAAGCTTTACAACTTTCATTTTTGCTCACTCCTTTTGCTGATTTTGATCTTGATTTTATTTGCCTACAGAAGCTTCAACAAGAGATTTGTAGAGTTTGCGTTTGCTAACAGGCAGTGTCTTGAGAATATCGGATTCTAACTTCTCGCTCTTCGGTTGAAGCTGTTGAACTAACCTCGCGCCTTCGCGGGTCATTTTTTCCCAAGAGCTGTTAGGGTTTCTAATTATTTCCAAAAGTTCTCTACGTGAAGGGAGGGTCTCTTGTTTTGCTTGATGAATAAGTTGTTTTACTATTTTAGCTTCCTTTTGGGTAAGTTTTAACTGACTTTGCATAAAATCAAGCCAATGGACAGTTATCGGCACAACCATTAGAATTAACTCATTGTGGATTAGGCGACTTTGATTAAGCTCCAATTGCCATTCTTCTATCACCCAATCTCTAAATTTTGCATACTGCAGTGGGTTTAAAAACACTCTAATTTCTTTATCTATCTCTGCAACTCCCTTATTAAATTCTTGCAAAGATAAACGAAGCGCTTGGTATTCTCTTACCAGAGCATTTTCTTTTTTAACCATTTCAGCAAGTTTGGCTTTCTGAATTTCATTAAGTCCTATTTCAGCTCCGAGGATATCACGAAATTCTGGATAGTTTAAAACTGTCCCCAGAATAGCCTTTGCCTCATAGGGATCTTCGATCCCAGCCGGCAATTCTTCTGAATATTCTAATACCTTTTGTGTCTTCGCCGCACCATAAACCATTGCGCTTATTATAAAAAGCGACAAGATAGTTACAATGATGCTAGTTGTTTTTTTGCTGAACATATGCTTAAATCCTCCTGTTATTTTTATTTAAGCACATTATTATTAAGTTTTCAATGTGCTTTTTCTAAACTAATACCTATATCTAATAAATTAGATTACTAATTTAGATACAGGTTCTAATTTAGAGCATAACAAAGCCTTGTCAAAAAGGCAAGATTCTGTTATTGTAGGGGCGTAATATATTACGCCCATGAAACAAAAAATTCACCCAAAATATTACGAAGATTGCAAGATAGTTTGCGCCTGCGGCAATAGTTTTGAGATTGGCTCAACCAGGCAGGAGATTAATATTGAAATCTGCTCAAAATGCCATCCGATTTACACTGGCAAAGAAAAAGTTCTTGATAAAGCCGGCCGGGTTGAGAGATTCAAAAAAATGCTCAAAGCTAAAAAGACTAAAAAGTAAGAGCCTTGCTCCGCAAGAACCTTTTTACTCGCTGACGCTCGTAATAAATTTTAATTTTTATTTTTATCTTTGGCTTCTGTTATTCCGCGATAAATAGTGCCTAAAACACCATTAATAAAGCGCGAAGAAGATTCGCCGCCAAAAGTTTTAGCCAACTCAATCGCTTCATTAATCGCCACTTTAGGCGGAACTTCTTTCGGGTCGCCAAATAAAAGCTCATAAACGCCAAGTCGCAAAACATTTCTGTCAACAATCGTTATTTGCTCAATTGGCCATTCAGGCGCGGCTTTTTCAATAATTGGATCAATTTTATCTAGGCTATTGGTAATGCCATTAACCAAAGCATAAATAAAGACACTATCCTCAAGCTCATGGCCAAATCTGGCAAGATTGTGCTCAATAATTTCTTTGAGTGCGTTTTTGTTTTTGTTTTTAAAGTCCCATTCACATAAAGACTGTATTGCAATTGAACGAGACAAATGTCTGCCAGCCATGTTTCAAATTAAAAATTAAAAACGTAAAATTAAAAATTCTTTCTTGATAAATTTTCTAAGCTTAACGGAGCTCTTTTTTTCTCCTGCTTAATTTGCTCTTGTTGTTCTTGTTGGGCTTTTTCAGCTTTTTTCCGTTCTTTTTTTGTTAATCTTGCCATAACATCAATGACTTCTTTGTTTTTATAAAAACCGCAAAAACCGCAGACGCGATGAGGCAGAATTAATTGGCTGCATTTAGCGCATTTAATCAAAGCCTGCCTTTTTAAAGCCTGATGGCTTCGTTGTCTGTTTCTTCTTGATTTAGTATGTCGTTGCTTCGGAACCATTGCTTGAATAATAACATATAATTTTTTTTAATGCAATAATCAAAAAGGGATTGAAGTAAAACGCTCAATCCCTTTTATTACTCTTTACTACTGAAAAAACTTTTTAAGCTCTGCCGCCGCGTTGAATGCTACAAACGCGACAACGAGAACCGTAAATGCGCTCAAGCTCGGGTTGTGAATTACGGCCCATGGATCGCCCATAATCAATGTACCGCCGAGTAAGGCGATCCAAAGATAACCAATAATCGTTAACAAAACACCGAGTTCCACTATTCTCACCTCCCAATAAAATTATTTTAAATAATAACATATTTACTTGCCCTTGTCAAGATTGTTTGAAAAAAGCAAAGATGGTAGAATAAGTTTATGATTAGACAATATATTAAGGGTAGAGTTTGTGTTTTTATTGATGCGGCTAATATATTTTACTCGCAACAAACTCTAAAATGGAAAATTGATTACCAGAAATTAAAAAAGTATTTAGAAAAAGAATGCGATTTAGTTTGCTTATATTTTTATACTGGCAAAATCGGCGAAAACCACAAGCAAAACAAGTTTATTAAAAAAATGCAAAAATATGGATATATTGTCAGATCTAAAGAAGTTAAAATAATCAAAGTCGCTCCTAATGTTATTGAAAGAAAAGGAGATTTGGATGCCGAATTAATTATTGACGCCCTAAAAAATATCAATAATTTTGATACCTGCATTTTAATGTCCGGAGACAGCGATTTCGCGTCTTTGATTGATGAATTAAAGCAGAATAAAAAATGGGTTATAGTTATATCAACTAGGGGGCATGTTGCTAAAGAATTATTAGAAAGAGCTAAATATATAGATTTGAGAAAGCTCAAGTATGAGCTTATTTTTAATCAATAAAAAATCAGGAGCTGGCTTGCGCCACCCCTGAGGTCTGACAATTGTCAGCATACCAAACATTAAAAAAAAGTCAATATCAAACCTGTGGATAAAGTAAATTTATGAAATTCACTCATCTTCATGTTCACTCTCACTACTCTCTTTTGGACGGCCTGTCAAAAATAGACGAACTTTTAGATAAATGCCAAGAATTAGGCATGGATTCAATCGCTTTGACTGATCATGGCGCAATGTACGGTATTGTTGAATTTTATCAAAAAGCAAAAGACCGCGGCATTAAACCAATTATCGGCTTAGAAGCCTACTTGGCAATTGAAAGCCGTTTTTTGAAAAGACCTCATATTGATGATGAACGCTGGCATTTAACTCTTTTGGCTAAAAATAAAATTGGCTATCAAAATTTAATTAAGCTGGCAACCAGCGGCCACTTAGAAGGATTTTATTATAAACCGCGAATTGATAAAGAGCTCTTGCGTCAATACTCAAACGGCCTTATCGCTCTGTCCGGTTGTCTTGAAGGAGAAATTCCAAGATTATTAGCTAATAAAAATTTTAAAAAAGCTGAAAAAGCCGCTTTAGAATATCAAGAAATTTTCGGCAAAGAAAATTTTTATCTGGAAATTATGGACCATCCAAATCTGCCTCAAATTAATCCAGATATAATCAATCTTTCTAAAAAACATAAAATCCCCTTGGTCGCAACAAATGACAGCCATTATTTGAATTCAGAAGACGCTGAAGCGCAAGATATTCTGCTCTGTATCCAAACTAATAAAAAAATTATTGACAAAGAGCGTTTAACAATGGCTGATGGCGATTATTCTTTGCGGTCGCCGGAACGAATGATTAAGTCTTTCAAGGATACTCCTGAAGCAATTGAAAATACGCAAAAGATTGTTGAACAATGTGATTTTGAACTTGAGCTGGGTAAAACAAAGTTGCCTGACTTCAAGCCGCCGAAAAATTATACGCCTGATTCCTATTTGGAAAAACTAAGCAAGGCCGGCATTAAGAAACGTTATTCAAAACTGACCCGAAAAATTACAGACCGATTAAATTATGAATTAAAAATAATTAAAGAGACTGGTTTTGCGCCATATTTTTTAATAGTTCAGGATTTTGTTAATTGGGCGAAAAAAAATAAGATTGTCGTTGGTCCGGGTCGGGGGTCAGCAGCGGGCAGTATTGTTTCTTACGCCTTAAACATAACTGATGTTGACCCATTAAATTATGATTTACTTTTTGAGAGATTCTTGAATCCTGAACGGATTTCAATGCCAGATATTGATTTAGATTTTGCTGACCATCGCCGCGACGAAGTTATTGATTATGTCCGGGAAAAATACGGACAGGACCATGTGGCCCAAATTATTACTTTTGGCACAATGGCCGCTCGAGCCGCGGTGCGCGACGCTGGCCGGGCAATGGGATTGCCTTATTCTCTTTGCGACCAAACAGCCAAAATGATTCAAGCGTCTTCTAATCTCAAAGATGCTTTATCAAACACTAAAGAACTTGAAAAGCTCTATCATGAAAACAAAGACGTTCAAAAATTGTTAAACATGGCTCAAAAGCTTGAAGGAGTGGTCCGCCACGCCTCAACTCATGCCTGCGGCGTGGTTATCACAGCCGAACCAATTGATAATTTGGTGCCCAGACAACACCCAAGCCAAGACGACAAAACAATTATTACTCAATATGAAATGCACTCTATTGAAGACCTGGGTCTTTTGAAAATGGATTTTTTGGGCTTAAAAAATTTAACTGTCATTGAAAATACTTTAAACAGCATTCCAAAGACAATCAATCTGGCTGAAATTTCTCTAGCTGACAAAAAAACATTCAAGCTTTTGCAGTCAATTCAAACAGTCGGCGTTTTCCAACTGGAAAGCGCTGGCATGCGCCGTTATTTAAAACAATTAAAACCCAGCCAAGTTGAAGACATAATTGCTATGGTTGCTTTGTACCGGCCCGGTCCGATGGATTTAATCCCTGATTTTATCGCTGGCAAGCACGGCTTGAAAAAAATTCATTATCTCCATCCGAAATTAAAGCCGATTTTAAAAAATACTTACGGCATTGCTGTTTATCAGGAGCAGGTTTTGCAAATAGCCCGCGATTTAGCCGGTTTTAGTTTAGGCGAAGCTGATGTCCTGCGCAAAGCAGTTGGCAAAAAAATAAAAGAATTATTAGATCAGCAAAAAGATAAATTTATTCAGGGCTGTCTTAAGAATAAAATTTCTGAAAACATTGCCAAAAAATTATTTTCTTTTATTGAGCCGTTTGCCCGTTATGGTTTTAACAAAGCTCACGCCACCTGCTACGCCATAATCGGCTATCAAACCGCTTACTTAAAAGCGCACTACCCTGTTCAGTTTATGGCTAGTCTTTTAACTGCTGACCAAAATAATATGGATCGCGTTGCTATTGATATAGAAGAATGTAAAAATTTGAAAATTAATATTTTAGCGCCTGACATTAATGAAAGCAAACAAGGCTTTACTGTTATTGATAATAATAATATTCGCTTTGGTTTGAATGCGATTAAAAATGTCGGCCGCAATATCGTTGACGAAATAGTTAAAAAAGCTCCTTTTAAGTCCCTGGAAGACTTTATTGAGCGGGTTGAAAGCAAAGACTTGAATAAAAAATCTTTAGAAGCTCTGATTAAAGTTGGAGCTTTGGACCAATTCGGCGAGCGCAATCGTCTTTTGCATAATTTAGAACAAATACTGATTTACGCTCGGGAAACCCAAAGAGCAAAAACTCAGGGACAAAGCAGTCTATTCGCTGATTTAAAAACAAGCCTTCAATTAAAACTAGAAGACATTAAACCAGCTTCTAAGAAACAAAGATTAATTTGGGAAAAAGAATTATTAGGTCTTTATGTTTCAGAACACCCGCTTGAAGAATACAAAGATTATTTTAATCAAAGAGCGATTACTATTAAAGATTTGTCTTTGAGTTTAATGGGCCAGGATATTCGCATCGGCGGAGTAATTAATAAAATTAAAAAAATTATCACTAAGGCTGGCCAAACAATGCTTTTTGTTGATATTGAAGATTTGACCGGCAAAATTGAAGTTATTGTTTTCCCGAGAATTCTGGAACAAAACACGGAAGTCTGGCAGGAAGATAAATTAGTTTTAATTAAAGGTGTTTTGAATAATCGCGATAATTCGCTGAAAATGATTTGTAATAGAGTTGAGGAGGTCGGGTAAATCTATGCCAAAAAAAGTCAAGAGCTTGACAAGTTTTTAACAAAGTAATACTATTATATTAAGTAATACTTTAATATTATGCCTTACACAACAATAACCCAAAAATGGCAAATGACATTGCCAAAAGATATAAGAACATTGCTTGGTTTAAAAAATCCGGGCAGGGTTTTTATTGAAGCTGATAAAAAGACAAAATCTTTAAAAATCAAAAAAGCAGAAAGCATTTTTGATTTGGCTGGAAAATTTAAGCCAAAAAAGGCTTACAATGCTGTAAAGTTACGAGAAATGATGGAAAATAATTATGAAAGATTTTAATGATTTATTTTTTAGATACTAATATTTTCATTAGATTTTTTGTTAAAGAGGACAAAACGACCTTTGATAACTGTTTTCATTTGTTAAAATTAATAGAATCAAACAAAATAAATGCTTATATTTCAAGCATCATTCTTGCTGAAGTAGCTTGGACGTTTAACCGGCCGTATAAATTTTCTAGAACAAAAATAGCAAAACACCTAAAAAGCATAATTGCTTTAAAGAATTTGAAATTTGCTGATAATATGAATTTAATTAGGGCTATTGAGCTATATTCAAAATACAATATTAAATTTGTTGATTGTCTTATTGCTTCTGATGAAAATTTATTTAATAAAAAAGCTGTTTTAATCTCTTATGATAAAGATTTTGATAAATTGCCAATTAAAAGAATTGAACCCGAAGAATTAGTGAAGAATTTTAAAAAATAAGAACCTATTGATTCAAGCGAAAAGCGCGTTGAATAAAAAGTTATAACTAATGCTGATTAGACCGATAATTAGATAATATAAATAGTTTCGCTTGAATAATTTGCGGGACAGATAGTCAAATAACATAGTTAAAGCCGTAAAAACAAGCATATTAATGCCAAAAGGCCAAGGCGAATATAAATCCAAAATAAAACCGCCCGAAAAAGCCAAGATCAAGTTTTGACTAAGCAAAACATAAAACAAAGCTAAGTTTGGATGAGGCAAAAAAGCGATCTGGACAAGTTCAATGCCGAAAAGTATTAGATATTTTTTCCAGATTTTTTCGGTTGGCAAACGCATAGTATTATTCTAGCATAAAAACTTGTTAAGAGAAGTTTTTTATGTTATATTGATGTTATGAGCCAAGCAGCAACATTATTTTCAAAAACTAAAATTGATTATTCGTGGTCTTTTTCCGACAAAACACGAAAAGACACTGCGTATATTACGCATGGCTATCATCGTTATCCCGCAAAATTTATTCCTCAAATAGTTTCTCGCTTGGCGGAAAAATATACCAAAGAAAGAATTGGGTGTTTCCCGGAGAGTCTCTATTACAAGAGGGGAGCTGATTGAAGCTATAGCCCAGCAAATCCATTACTACAACAATCAGAGAATCCATACTGCTTTGAAGTGTCCGCCGGCTGTTTTCGCCAAAAGAGTTGCTCTTCAAAAATTAATTAACAAGGTCGAAGTTAATAACCCATTAATCCGGGAAATCGCGGAAACACAATCTGTCTAAAAAATGGGTACTTGACT
>Ga0210018_1000514_pt1 | contig 19668 bp, 26 predicted proteins | sample CryGeyCG2014_010_2_FD_183967 | JGI IMG/M metagenome (GOLD analysis project Ga0210018, IMG submission 183967) | Groundwater microbial communities from aquifer - Crystal Geyser CG09_land_8/20/14_0.10 (SPAdes) (version 2) | ecosystem: Environmental > Aquatic > Deep subsurface > Groundwater | place...
TCACCCAGGGCGGCCATGACTTAGTTTATGATTTTGTGCCCAGGAATAACGTTTGGCTGGATAACGATGTTTTGATTAAAGAACGGCCCTATATTATGTTGCACGAACTTTACGAACGCTCTTTGATGAAACGAGGGTTTGATTATCCGAAGGCGCACAGAAGGGCAAGCAAAATAGAATGGCAGGCGAGGCATGACAAAAGAAAGCTCAAAGAAAGTTTGGCGCTTTTAGGCATATATGATTAGAATAGCCGCGTTCGGGGATAGTTATATGTTGTTTCTCCAGACAAATTAAAACAGGCCCTCTTATGCAAAACCAAAAAAATCGCCAAAGGGCGTTTTTTTATTATTCACCAATCTGTCTTTGAAGATTAATTTGACATAATCGTCAGAAATGGTATCTTGTTTTTAGGCTCTTGAACAATTAAATATTTAATTGATTGGAATAACAAAGGAGGAAAAAATGACAGTCAAGACAAAGATACAGGAGGCGATGGAGACGCCTCAAAGCAAGAAAGAGGTCGAAGCCGGCATTAGGCGAATAGGCGACTTATTATCCGAAATAAGTCAGATGGAAAACAATTTGAGTAAAACTGTTCAGCGGATGACCGCGGCTGCCTCAAAAATGGCGGGTCTTCGGGAACAGGAAATCGTCAAAATACAGCTGGCCATTGAGGCATTTATGGCCAGTCATCGCCAAGAACTGACCCAAGGCGGCAAAACCAAATCGATTAAGTTGCCTGCTGGCAGGACCGGCTGGCGTCTTTCTTCTTCTTCGGTGGAAATAATGGGCGAAGAAGAAGAAATGGCAAAACAGCTCGAGAAGATGGGATTAAATGGACTAGTCAGGATTAAAAGGACCGTTGATAAAGAGGCGGTTAAAAAGAATCCTGGATTGGTCCAAGAGGTTAAAGGTCTCATTGTCAGAAAAGGCAAAGAGATTTTCTGGATAGAGCCGGCCAGGATTGGTTTGAAGACGGAGATTGCCGAAGACGGCCGACTGGTCAGACGCAAGTCAGGGGCAAAAAAAGATTAACCCGATTGAACGGACGAATCTTATTCTCCCTTCTTTAGAGAAAGAAGGGAGTTTTTATTTTCGCAGCGAGCGAAAGAAATAAAAATTTGTCTTTATTTCCGAACATATTTAAATGTTTTTTTGAGAAAAATTAGTTGTCATCCAAAAATCCGGTAATAATCAGATTAATGGCTTCTTTTTCAGAAAGGCCTCTCGTTCTCAAATAATTTAGTTCTTCTTCGGAAATTTTGCCGATAGAGGCCTCATGAGTTAGCTGAGCTTTTTTGTTTTGGCAAACCAATTTGGGGGCTAAAGAAATGACTGAATCTGAACTGACTAATAAACCCTGACAATCTAGATGGCCCTTAGCCGGCGCTTGGGCAAAAATTTCGCTGACTGCTTCAATTCGGCTCTTTTGGCGGCCGACCAGTCTCAAATTAACTATTCCTTGGGAATTTTTTCCTTTAAGAAAAACGGTATCTTTTAAATTTATCTTGGAGTTTAGGGCGTTAATGATAAATTTTAGATTAGCCGAAGCATTATCATCGTTATAGACCGCGGTTTTTAATTGAAGATTTTTGGGCGGGGCTAAATTTTTGTAATTATAGATAAGTTGGCTGTCCTTGCCCAGGATAAATTGATAATCAGGATTGACTAAATCTTTTTGGCCCCATTGATGGAAATGGTTATATTCCAGACTGGCTTTTTCTTTAAGAATCAGTTTGCCTTGGGCCCGGTGAAGGCAGTCGAGATTAGAGCGGACGGCTCGGCAAACAACATTGGCTTTGGCTTTAATATTTTTTTCAATAACTAACAGGTTGTTTAGATGCTGGGAGACCTTTTTAGAGGCAATAGCAATGCAGGTGGTCAAAGAAAAAAGGGGTTGTTCTTTAACCCAGATGAAATATCCTTCTTTTGGTTTTTTCTGAAAATATTTTCTGGTCCAGTTTAATTTTTGCCAGGCCTGGGGGCTGGGCAAAATAATAACGCCTTTTCTTTCAGAAATATTTTCTACTTTATGGTCAACTTGCCCATAATGGGCATTTTTTGCATTTATCATAGCCATATTTTTTAATTACCCGGAGGACTTTTTGATAGTTTTTTTCCCGGCAAATAATTTTTCCGTCAAGCATAACATTGGTCAATTGGGGTTTTAAAAAACGTAAAATAGTCCCCGAATGGGTAATCAATAAAAGAGCAATCTTTTTATTAATCAATTCTTTTCTTATTAGGCGGGCCATTTTTTCCAACCTTTTAATATCTAAGCCGGAATCAATTTCGTCTAAAATGACTAATTGGGGATTGAGAGATAAAACCTGAAGCAGTTCGGACATTTTTTTCTCGCCGCCGGAAAAATCTAAATTAACTTGGCGGCTTAAGAGATTGCCGTCAAAATCTAATTTTGACCCAAATTTCCTTTTTGGGCCTTTAAGGCCCAAATTGATTTTTTTCAATAATCGGTCTAGCCTAATTCCCTTGATAGCCGGCGGATTCTGCCAAGCCAAAGCGATACCCAGCTTGGTTCTTTTTTCCGGAGGCAATTTAGTAATTTCTTTACCACGGAAAATAATTTTTCCCCGGCTGATTTGGTATTTGGGGTTGCCGGCAATGACTTGAACGAAAGTGCTTTTCCCGGAAGCGTTGGGACCCAAAAGAGCTTGGCATTCTCCTTTTTTAATCTTTAGATTAACGCCCTTCAATATTTCTTGGCCGTTGCCTTTGACTTTTAAATTTTTGATTTCTAAAAACATAAAGCAGGTTTATTTTAGCACGTTTTTTTGATATGTCAAAATTAACTTTGCTTGACAATCGGAATATGCTATAATTTATTAAATGAAACATTATCCTTTGATTAGAACAATTTATCTTTATCTATTCACCATTGTCGGCTTGACTCTTTTAACTATTGGCAGCGTTCGTTTCTTGGATATGGGCTTGAAGGCCTTTGTTTTCACCAAAGCCGAAGAAGAACAACGGCTTATCTATCAGCAGCCTCCCTTGCCTTATTCAATAAAAAGGCTTGAAGAAGTTGACCTGGCGGAAAATGCTTCTCTTTCTTCGGAAGAAAAAGAAGCCATTGCCCATTGGCTGGTTGATTACAAAAATTGGCAGGAAAAAAGTTCAAAGGTTGATTACGTTACTGCCAAAAGACATCGGGACGCTTCTTTGAATTTGGCTCTTATTCTAATCGGTTTGCCTCTGTATTTTTACCATTGGCGAGTTATTAAAAAAGAAACCAAGAATAAAAAATTAGATTAAAATAATAGAATGAAATCATAAAAAATAATGCCTTCCAAGAAAAAATTAGCCAAAGAATTAGAAAAACTTTCCAAGCAATTTCTTATTAAGGACAAGAGAAAGACGCTTTTGGATTCTTTAGAAAACGATAGAACCGAATGGTTTAGATGGACGGCTGAAATGAAGGGATTGCTGAAAAATTTAGATAAGGCCGAGGCAATCAAGTTTAGCGGCTTGATTCTTTTATTAGAGCAAAAACCAAAAAGCAGGTTTTATCAAAATAATCTGAAGAAGTTTTTGGTTGCTAAAGTAGAATTCTATAAATATTATGATTTTTCTTTGGAAAAGAAATTAGCTCAAAAAGAAAAAACAGAAAAGAAGCTCTGGATTAGCAAAATCTTTCGCCTTTTTATCAGTCGTTCTTTTTTGGGAATTTTGATTCTCGCCCTGATTATTGGATTTATTGTCTGGTTTTACGTCGATAGGAAAAGTTGTCTGGAATTTGTTCAAGGAGTAGTCGGCCCATTTTTGAAAGCGATTAAGTAAGAAGCGTGCTTTTGAAAGACGCTCTCGGAATGACGCCATTCGTTTTGAGATTGACAATATTCTTTTTTTGTTTTTTAATGAATCTGTGAAGAAAGTAACTTAATTGGAAAGAAATGAACCTGTCCAAAAACGGAGCAAGCGGATTGGGTCTTAATTATAATCTATGTCTCCATCATTATATTTTTGTTTAATAAGCTCTTTTCTGGCTTTATCAATGGCCGGCTTTTTGTCTTGGCGGATAAAAAGACAAACTGTTACTGATGAAAAAGCCGACCGAATTAGCCAAATCATCAAAAAAGGAGCCATGGCTTTTTTGAATCGGGAGTATCAAATTCTTTTTGTTTTCGTTTTGGTCGTCGCCGTTCTCCTCTATTATTTTCTTAATTCTAAAACAGCCATCGCTTTTGTCAGCGGTGCTTTTCTAAGCGGTTTGGCCGGTCAGATCGGTCTGCGAATAGCCACCTCGGCCAATGTCCGGACGGCCGAAAAGCTTAATCGTGATTTAAAATCAGGTTTAAACGTTGCTTTTAACAGCGGCAGCGTGATGGCTTTAAGCGTAGTCGGCTTGGGTCTTTTAGGTATTACCGTTCTTTATTTAATTTTCAAAGAGCCGAGCATTATTTACGGTTTTGGCTTCGGCGCCTCTTCAGTAGCTTTGTTCGCTCGGGTCGGCGGCGGTATTTATACCAAAGCGGCCGATGTCGGAGCTGATTTGGTTGGTAAGGTTGAAAAGGGGATTCCCGAAGACGACCCGCGCAATCCGGCGACTATTGCTGATAACGTCGGTGATAACGTTGGAGATGTTGCCGGTATGGGCGCGGACCTTTTTGAAAGTTATGTTGATAGCATCATTGCCGCTATGGTTATCGGAGCGGTGGTGGCCGTCGGCGAACAGGGGATTTTTCTGCCGATGATTTTAGCGGCCGGCGGAATAATTGTCAGTTTAATCAGCAATTTTTTTGTTAAATTGGGTTCGGCTAAGGCGAAAGCCGGTTCTGGCCAAGGAATTTTAAATCGCGGTATTTGGCTGGCCACGATTTTAATGTCTCTTAGCGGTTATGGCTTAATCAAATATCTTGGTTTCGGCATGCCTGTTTTTTATGCTTTCTTGGTCGGTTTGCTGGCCGGTTTAAGTATCGGTTTAGTGACTGAATATTTTACTTCGCATAAATATCGCTTTACCCAAAGAGTAGCCCAAGCGGCTCAGACCGGAGCGGGAACTAATATTATTGCCGGCTTTGCTCTTGGTTTAAGCAGTACGATTCTGCCAATTTTAATCATCAGCGCGGCTATTTTTTTGGCCTATCAATGGAGCCAGTTATATGGCGTCGCGATTGCGGCCGTCGGCATGCTTTCTACTTTGGGAGTAACTTTAGCCGCTGACACTTTTGGGCCGGTAGCTGATAATGCGGCCGGTATCGCTGAAATGGCCGGTCTCGGACAAAAGACCAGGGAGCGGGCCGAAGACTTAGACGCTGTCGGCAATACGACGGCGGCTATTGGCAAAGGATTTGCCATTGGGGCGGCCGCTTTGACCGCTTTGGTTTTAATGATAAGTTACGGCCAAGCCGTCAAACTGCCTTTTGTTGATTTATTCAATTACAAGGTCATCGTCGGTCTTTTCTTAGGCGGCTTAATACCTTTTGTCTTTTCTTCCTTCGCTTTACAGGCAGTTGGCCGGGCAGCCATGGCTATGGTTGAAGAAGTCCGTCGTCAGTTTAAGAACATTCAGGGAATTATGACCGGGGAGGGCGAACCGGATTATACTAGATGTATTGATATCAGCACTAAGGCGGCCTTGCGGGAAATGATTTTGCCCAGTGTTTTAAGTATTTTGGCGCCGGTCTTGGTCGGTCTTTTGCTGGGCAAAATGGCTTTAGCCGGTTTATTGGCCGGTTCAATCGTTTCCGGATTTTTATTGGCCGTAACTATGGCTAATTCCGGCGGCGCTTGGGACAACGCCAAGAAATACATTGAAGCGGGCAATTTAGGCGGTAAGGGCTCGGAAACACACAAAGCGGCCGTGGTTGGCGACACGGTCGGCGACCCTTTTAAGGACACGGCCGGCCCCTCGTTGAATATCTTGTTGAAGTTAATGGCCATTGTTGCATTGATTATCGCGCCGTTGCTGTAGTAAAAGGCGTATCCTCTTGACAGCTTTCTGGTTATGGGTATATACTCATAATTGGCGGTGAGGGATAAATGGAAATTTATTTTCATTTAGACCGAGCAACCAATTATATAGATATGTATCTATATAATAGAGTATTACTTAATAACGGATGGCTGTTTTTATTTAAAAGGTCGCGGTCATCTGACTCCTCATCTTTTTTGTCAATAAAAGAAAGATGAGGTATAATAAAAGAGAAGAAATTACTATGCCTGCTTTCAACGGAACAGGTCCTCAAGGCCAAGGCTCACGGACTGGCCGCGGTTTAGGTTATTGCCGGCCCACCGGGCAGACGAATCAACCTGGTTATAGGCGCGGTTTAGGCCAAGGTTGGTTCGGCCGAAGATTGGGTCGTGGCTTTGGTTTTGGCCGCGGCTGGGGATACCCATATGGAGGTTATCCGGATAGACCCGATTATCCCTATGAACCAACGGCCAAAGAAGAAAAAGAAATACTGGCTGAAGAGCTTCAGGGGTTAAAAGAAGAAACAAAGAGAACGGAAACCCGTCTTGAGGAACTGAAAAATAAAAAATAAAATAATAGGGATAAGGAGAAAAAAACATGCCATTTAGAGATGGAACCGGTCTTTCTGGCCAGGCGCCAGGCGCCGGCCAAGGCTTCAGGCAGGGTCAGGGCCGCGGTCGTCAAACAGAAGGTTTCGGTTTAGGACCGGACGGAGAATGTCTCTGTCCAAAATGCGGAACAAAAGTCCCTCATCAGAGAGGAGTGCCTTGTTACGAACAAAAATGCCCTAAATGCGGCAGTTTGATGACTCGGACTGGGCAATAACTTTAAATTAATATGAAGATTTGTTTAAGCGCCAGCTTACCTAAGTTTGATTCGCCGATAGACCCGCGTTTTGGCCGGGCGCCTTATTTTTTAATTACTGACGAAAAAGGAGAAAAATTGGAAGTGATTAAGAATACCGGAGTCGAAGCAATGGGCGGAGCCGGAGTAACCGCGGCTCAATTAGTTGTTTCAGCCGGTACCCAATTGATCATTACCGGTAATTTAGGACCACGGGCCTTCCAGGTTCTTCAAAATTCGGGGATAAAAATAATTATTGGCGTTTCCGGAATTTCAGCCAAAGAGGCTTTGGAAAAATATCAAAAAGGAGAACTAAAAGAGATGGCTCGACCAAGCGTGCCTGGCCATTTTGGAATAGGTCAAAGATTCGGCGGCAGTCGAGGCGGCTTTGGTGGCGGTCATCGTTCGAGCCATCGATAGATATTACGAGAACGGTTCTCGGACTTATTTATATGACCGAAGTATTTAAAAAAGGCCAAAAGGCCACGATGATTTCAGCGTTGTTAACCATTCTTTTGGCCGTAATTAAGGGGATAGTCGGCTTGGTTTCAGGAAGCGTTGTTTTACTAGCCGATGCGGTTCATAGCGCGGCCGACTCTCTTTCCAGTTTTGCCGCTTGGTTTGGTTTAAAAATTTCTCAAAAAAAACCGACCGAGAAGTTTTCCTACGGTTTTTATAAAGCGGAGAATTTAACCGCACTTTTGATTTCCGGACTTATTCTTTTAGCCGGTTTTTTAATTGTTCAAGAAAGCCTTTCCAAGTTTTTTGTAGAATCAAAATTGAATATTCCTTTAGTGGCTATCGGAGCGGCTGTTTTGGACGCCATCGTTATGTTTTCAATTGGAACCTATGAAGTGAAAGTAGGCCGGAAGATAAACTCTCAAAGCTTGATGGCCGATGGCCGGGAATCGCGCCTTCATTTACTTTCTTCTTCTTTGGTTTTAATCGGTTTATTCTCCAGCTGGTTAAAAATTCCTTATTTAGAAGGAATTATGGGGATGGCCATTTCTCTTTTTATTTTTCAGGCCGGCTTAAGTTCTGTCAAAGATTCAATTTTTGCCTTGATGGATGTTTCTCCGGAAAAAGAAAAAGAAGAAAAAGTTAAGAAAATTTTAAATGGTATTTCCGGAATCAGAGGATTTGAAAACTTAAAATTAAGAAAATCAGGCCCATTTATTTTCGGAGAGGTTAAGATAAAAATCGGCAAAGCTATAAATGTTAAAAAAGCTTATGAAATCTCGGGAAATATCGAGAAAGAAATTAAGAAAGGGGTAAGGTCAATTGATTCATTTACGGTAATGGTTCTGCCTTATGAAGTCGAAAAACAAAAAATATGCATTCCTATCGGCAAAGACAAAGGAATCAACTCTTTAATGTCCAATCATTTTGGCCGGGCTAATAAATTTGTTTTTATCAATTTAGATAAGGGAGAAATTAAAGATTATTACATTAAAGAAAATCCTTACCAAGAAAGAGAAATCAGAGCCGGTTTGAATACGGCTTTATTCGTTATCAGGGAAAAGGTTGATTCGGTCATTACCCAAGAAATGGGACCGATTTCTCTTCATACTTTAAGAGATAATATCGTTGATGTTTATTCAAATACAGACGGTCAGGTCAAGGAAATCGTCAAAAAATTTATTCAGAAGAAACTTAAACCGTTAAAAGAAGCGACTAAAGAAAAGATATGATGACCATAGGCATCACCGGCGGCAAGGGAGGAACGGGCAAATCTACGGTGGCCATCCTTTTAGCCAATCAATATTTTCAAGAAGGCCAGAAGGTTATTTTGGTTGACTCTGATATAGAATGTCCTAACGACTATTTGCTTTTGGGCCAGGTTCTGGGAAAGCCGGTGGAAAAAACTTATACCCGTTTTCCTAAATTAGACCGGAGTAAATGCCGGAAATGCGGCGTTTGTGTCAGAAATTGCCGGAGCAACGCTATTTTTCAGGCGCCGGGCCAATATCCGATATTCATTAAGGATTTATGCTCCGGTTGCGGGGCTTGCTGGTTAAGCTGTCCCGAGCAAGCTATCCAGCCGATTAAAGAAGAAACCGGCCGGATTTTTGTTAACCGCCTCAAGGAAAATTACTGGCTAATTACCGGCTTAGCCAAGGCTGGTTTGGAAGAAACCGGTCCCATTGTCACTCAAACGAAAAAATTTGCCTTAAAGTTCGCTCAAGAGAAAAAAGCCGATATTGTTTTGTTAGATACGGCCGCCGGGACCCATTGCCCGGTTATCTCGGCTCTTCTAGACGTTGATTTGGCCAAGGCGGTTACTGAACCAACTCCTATGGGAGCAGTCGATTTGGGTTTAATTTTAGATTTGTGCCAGAAAATTAAAGTGCCGGCGGAAGTGATTTTGAATCAAGCTGATTTGGGAGATAAAAAAAGAATTGAGGCGGTTGTTCAAAAATATCAAACCAAAATTATTCAGGAAATTCCTTATTCCAAGAAAGTTGTTCAGGCCTATTCTCGGGGGAAATTATTAAATTTTAAATTCAAATGGGGAAAATAAGTAGTTCAACAGGACTCACTATAAAAATTATTATTTTTGGGTTAATTTTATCTGTCTTCGGATTTGTCTTTTTTTTGAGTCCGGCCTTGGCGGTTGAAGAAGATTGTTATCACTGCCAGAGCATTAGTCCGAATTTTTTACAGGAATTGCCCGATGATTTTACTTTAATTAAAATTGTTTCTTTAGCCGCCGTTGATGCGGTTAATCCCTGCACCTTGGCTGTTCTCGGTTTAATGCTGGTAACTATTTTAACTTATAACCCAGCCAAGAAAAGAAATGTCATTTTGGCCGGTCTAGCCTTTGTCTTTTCTGTTTTTGTGATGTATTTCTTTTACGGTTTGATTATTGTCGGTTCTTTCCAGCTGTTAAACGCTTTAAAGGTAATCCAGTTTTGGCTTTATAAAATTGTCGCTTTGGGCGCCATCGTTTTGGGCTTTTTGAAAATCAGGGACTTTTTTCGGGCTAAAGCGGTCTGTCGGGTTAATCCCGGAGTTGAGCGAATTCTTTTAAAAATAACCAGCCCAAAAGGAGCTTTCCTGGCTGGTGCTTTAGTAACTATATTTTTACTGCCTTGTACCATCGGCCCCTATATTATCTGCGGCGGAATCTTGTGCCAGCTGGGCATATTAAAATCCCTGCCTTGGCTGTTGCTTTACAATTTGATATTCGTTTTACCGATGCTGGCCGTTGTTTTCATTGTTTATTTTGGCTTAAGAAAAATTGAAGATATCCATAGCTGGCAGGCCAGAAATATTAAGTATCTTCATCTAGTATCCGGCATAATTATCCTGCTTTTGGGCCTGGCAATGGTCTCTGGACTGCTTTAGTTTTTTTAAAAAAGATTGAATTTTATGCAACTTTATATTAGAAAAACTTCTTTGATTAATCCAAATAGGTTTACGAATGGTTTAGTCGGAATGCGTTTAGAATTATCAAATTTTTGTATAATGATTTAAAAAAAGATGATTTGTTTTTACATAAGAAGTATCAAAGGCAATTAGAAGCGAGGGAAATTTATAAAGAGTCTCTGCGGGGGTCGAAGAAATATAGAGAAGTAGAAAAAAGATATAAATTACCAATGCAGAAACTATTACAAAAGCTATTCATTGAAGATAGATTCACTGGAGAAGAAATTGCTAAAAAATTAGGGATTCATTCTTCCTCGGTTTATAGATGGCTAGAGAAAACAGGAGTGAAATTTCCTGAGAAAAAGATTAAGAAAATTATAGTTAAGGAGTGCCCGGTCTGTCATGGGCAATTTGAACAGCAGAAAGGGCGTTTTAAAAAATATTGTTCTGAATATTGCAGAATTCAGGCAAGACAGACTGGAAAACTTGTAAAGTGTATCGTTTGCGGGAAGAAAGTATATAGGCCAGGATGGTGGTTTAGAATCAATAACACGCCGATTTGCTCTAAGGGATGTTTAAGAGAATGGCGGCGTATGCGTGTAGGGAAGAATACAATTCATCGTTCTAAGGAAACGGTCCAATTTGTGTCTTTTAAAAGAGGAGTAATTTAATGAACAAATTGTCAATTATTGATAAGAAACTTAGGGGAATAAGGGATGAAATTGTTGATTGCCGGAAATGTCCTCTTCACAAAAACAGAACTTTGCCGGTTATCGGACAGGGAAGCCATCAGGCGGAAATTATGCTAGTTTCAGAGGCGCCAGGATATTGGGAAGATCAAAAAGGAGAGCCTTTTGTTGGAGCTGCAGGAGGAGTATTGAATGAACTTTTGGATTTCGTTGGAATTAAAAGAGAAGAAGTATATATTTGTAATATTCTTAAATGCCGGCCCCCTCAAAACCGCAACCCGCAAAAAGATGAGATTGCTGCTTGCGTTCCTTACTTAGAAAAACAGATTAGAATTATTCGACCAAAGCTTATTGGTTCGCTAGGCAATTACGCGACCGCTTATCTTTTGGAAAAATTCGGTTTATCTGATAAAATTCAAGGCATCAGCAAGATACACGGCCAGGTTTTTGAGGCCAGGGCTGATTTCGGGCCAATTAAAATTATTCCTTTATATCATCCAGCCGTAGCTGTTTACAATGAAAGGATGAAAGAAACTCTTAAAAATGATTTCCAAATCCTCAATGAAAGATAAACAATTTAAATTAGTCATTTCTTCAGGCAAAGGGGGCGTCGGCAAATCAATGCTGGCTTCGGCTTTAGCGATGCTTTTTGCTAAAAAGGAAAAAATCGTCGCGGTTGACGCCGACGTTGACGCGCCTAATTTAGCTATTTGGCTTAACGAAGTTTCTGATGAAAATGTTCAATTTTCCCAGAAAATTTCCAATTCCTTTAAAGCGGTTATTGACGAAAATAAATGCAATGGCTGCGGCCAGTGTGTTGAGAAATGTCCTTTTGGGGCTATTAAAATTAAGAACGGCCGGGCTAAAATAAATCCATTTCTTTGCGAAGGTTGCGGCGTTTGCCAGATTATCTGTCCTCAAAAGGCGGTTGATTTAAAACCGGTTGAGAATGGCCAAATCAAAGTAATTAAGACTAATTATGGTTTTCCCTTAGTGATCGGTCAGTTATTCCCCGGCGAAACGGGTTCTGGCAAAATAGTCACTGAGATAAAAAAACAGGCCGAAGAAATCAGTCAGGCCGAATTAATGCTTATTGACTCGGCGCCAGGAACCGGCTGTCCGGTGATTGCTTCTTTGCGGGATGCTCATTTAGCCGTTTTGATTACTGAACCGACTCTCTCCGGTTTCTCTGATTTGAAAAGAATTTTAGAATTGGTCGAACATTTTCAAATTCCTTTTAAAATAGTCGTTAATAAATGGGATATCAACCGTCCGCTGACTAAAAAGATGGAAAAAGAATTCAAGGATAATTTTTTAGGTAAAATATCTTATGACCAAGGCATTTTTAAGGCCATCGCCAACCTAAAGCCAATTTTGAAAACAAAACTTAAGGCCAAAAAAGAGATTAAGGAAATATTTAAACAATTATATGCCCAGACCGTTTAAAAAAAGAGCAATCGGCTTTGACCCTCGGGTGACATATTTTAAACCGCGGGCGGTGCCCCTGTCTATTTTAGAAGAAATTGACTTAGGCATGGACGAATTGGAAGCTTTGCGGCTTTGCGAACTAAAAAAATTAGAGCAGGCCGAAGCGGCCAAAAGAATGAAAATCTCTCAAAGCACTTTACAAAGGATTTTGAGTTCAGCCCATCAAAAAATTGCCGAGGCCTTAACCGAGGGAAAAGCGATTAGAATTAGTAAAAATAATGGGAAACAAAGATTTAGGAGCAAAGCTCCTAACTTTTAGGAGCTTTGCTCCTAAAATCTCCTAAAATTCTTAGAGTTGAATGGAAAATATAAGACCAAAAGTAGTGGTCGGTCTTTCCGGCGGCCTTGATTCGGCCGTTGCTTTGTTATTACTTAAAAAGCAAGGCTATCGGCCGCTCGGCCTGACTTTGAAATACAGCCGTTGGTCAAACGGAGAAAATATTTATTCTAATCAGCCAGCCATTCGTTTAGCCAAAAAAGTTTGTCAGCAATTAAAGGTGCCTCATAAAACCCTTGATTGCCGCCAGGAATTTAAGAAAAAAATAATCGGCTATTTTATCTCTCTTCTGAAAGACAAAAAAACGCCTAATCCTTGCATAATCTGCAATCAACAATTGAAATTTGATAAGTTAATCAGTTTTGCCAAGAAAAAAAGAATTGACCTTATCGCTACCGGACATTATGCCCGGATAAAAAAAAATAAAGGCGAGCATCAGCTTTTAAAAGGAAAAGACGAGCAGAAAGACCAAAGCTATTTTCTCTGCCTTTTAAACCAGAAGCGGTTAGCCAAGACGATTTTTCCTCTAGGAGACTTAACCAAGAAAGAAGTTTATCGGCTCGCCAAAAAAGAAGGCCTTGATTTTTTAACCAGGAAGAAACAAAGCCAAGATTTATGTTTTGTTGCTCAAGAATCAATGTCTCTTTTTTTGGAAAAAGAGATAGGCCGACAACCAGGCCAGATTCTTGATAAAGAAGGAAATATTTTGGGGCAGCATCAGGGACTCCATTTCTATACTATCGGCCAGCGCCGGAGGATTAAATTGGCCGGCGGCCCTTGGCGGGTCCTTGGCTTTAATCGGGGAAAAAATCAATTGATTGTCACTAATCAGGAAAACGATCCGGCTCTTTACCAAAGAGAGGTTTTTTTATCTGATGTCCATTTTATTTCTAAAAAAGCGCCGGTCAGGCCGATTAAGGTTAAAGCCAAAATCCGCTTTAATCAAGGACTGTCCCGGGCGGTTTTTTATCCGGATAAATCTAAATTGATTTTCAATAAAGCGCAGAAAGCCGTTAGCCCGGGCCAGTGGGCTGTTTTTTACGACGGCCAAGTTTGCCTCGGCGGCGGGATGATAGTATAATGGAATATATGAAAAAAATAGAAGAAATTACTCAAAAAGAATTAAGCGCTTTAAAAGTGGTTGTTTTTGACATTGACGGAGTGATTATTCCGGTTGGCACAGACTTAAGAGAAAACGAAGACGGCACGGAGTTATACATGAAGTCCAAACAAATGCTGCCCGAGTTTATTGAAAACCTGAAAAAGCTCAAAAAACATTTAAAAATAGGTTTTTCTTCCGGCCGCAATATTTTATATTTGAAAAGTTTGGTTAACGAAATTCTTGATAATCAGGTAATTCTCCAGGCCGAAAACGGCAATATTACTTGGCTGGATAATAAAATTATTCATCCGGCTTATCCGGACGAATATTTTGAGCAATTAAGAGATATTAAGGAAAAAATTAAAGAAATGATGGCTCAAAATAAAAAAGTCCGCGGTTTTGAACCGAAGATTTTTATTCTGACTGTTCATTGCGACCAGATGGAAAAAATTCCTGATTTGGTTAAACAAATGGCCGGAGATAATTTATATTGCCTTTGGACTAATGAAGGTTATGATATCGGCAGCCGGGAAATGTCCAAAGGTCAAGCGATTACCAGTTTAGCCAAACAACTTAATATTGAACCGAAACAAATTATGACCACCGGCAATAATTACAACGACGAAGAGATGCTCCAAATCGGCAAAGGCGTTTCGGTCAATCCGGAAAGAGTCAAGGGAGAATATTTTGTTGAAGCCGAAAAAGGGAAATTAGGCGGTCATTTATTGGTTGATTTTTTACTTGATTATTACGAAAAGCAAAAGGGCGTATAAAAAAGGGCGTCCTTTTAAGGGCGTCCTTCAAAAGGACACCCTTTTATGGGTTAGAGCAAGCCCATTTTTTGTTTGGCCAGGCGGAGATTTTTTTGAGCAATGGGTTTGACCGTTTTAGCGCCATCAGCTAACACTTGCCTGACATAAGCCGGTTTCTTGTCTAAGGCCGTTTTTTTATCCCGGAATGATTTTAGTCCTTTAATAATAATTTCGGCCAGGTCTTTCTTAAAAGGAGCGTATCCTTGTCCTTGATATTTCTCCTCAATTTGACTGACCGAAAGTCCGGAAAAAGCAGTATAGATATTGATAAGGTTGACAATAGCCGGTTTTTTGGGAGAATATTCTATTTCTTTTCCTGAATCGGTCACCGCCTTTTTTATTTTTTGACGGACTTGATTAGGCGAATCAGCCATTGAAAGACATCCCTGGGGAATACTCTTAGACATCTTTTTAGCCGGATCGGCTAAGGACATTATCCGGGCGCCGCTGGAATAAATTAATGCTTCCGGAATGGTAAAAACCCGACCGTACTGCCGATTGAATTTACGGGCAATCATTTTGGCTAATTCAACATGCTGCCTTTGATCTTCGCCGACCGGCACGATATCTGTCTGATAAAGGAGGATATCGGCGGCCATTAAAACCGGATAATCAAAAAGGCCCATATTGATACTTTTCCTGAAGCGCTTGGCTTTTTCCTTGAATTGGGTCATTCTTTCCAATTCGGCAATTGGCGTAACCGTGTTTAAAAGCCAGGTCAGTTCGGTATGTTCCGGAATATGCGACTGGACGAAAAGAACACATTTTTTAGGGTCAAGTCCGGCTGCTAAAAGCAAAACAGCCAAGTCAAATGTTTTTTCCTTTATTTTCCGGGACGATTCAGAGATAGTTAAAGCATGTAAATCAACAATACAAAAAATAGAGTCATATTCGTTTTGCAGTTTGACCCAATTTTTAATCGCGCCTAAATAATTACCGATATGGACTAAGCCGGTTGGCTGAATACCGCTGAAAATACGTTTTTTCATGAAAATTTTTTAAGAAGAAATCTATTAATTCTCGGCCGAAGTGTTTTCGAGAAATGGTTATGACAGGTCTCTATTTCTTATAGATTTTCTCAATGGTTTTAATAATCGGCTCTAAGTCGCCGTCAATGATTTTATCTAATCGGTGCCAAGATTTATTAAGGCGGTGGTCAGTAATGCGATTTTGAGGATAATTGTAAGTACGAATTTTTTCGGCCCTCATAGCTGCGCCAATTTGTCCTCGTCTTTCGCTTCCCCGCTGAGCTGTTTCTTCGGCTCTTTTTTTAGCCAAGATGCGCGCTCGCAAAACCTGAAGCGCTTTTTCTCGATTTTGTTGTTGGGTTCGTTCTTCTTGGCAATTAGCGACTAAACCAGTTGGCAGATGAGTTACTCTGACGGCCGATTCGCGTCGATTAACGTATTGGCCGCCCGGTCCGGAAGCGCGCAGAACATCAATTCTTAAATCTTTTGGACCGATTTTGATTTCCGTTTCGTTTACTTCCGGCAAAACGGCTACCGAAACGGTTGACGTGTGAACTCGACCGGACTTTTCGGTATTGGGAATGCGTTGGACGCGGTGAACACCGGCCTCATTCTTTAATTTATTGTAAACATTTTGGCCTTTAATTTCAAAAATAACCTCTCGATAACCGCCCAAATTGGTTCTACTGACATCAATTAAATTGGCCGACCAGTTTTGCTTTTCTGCAAAACGAGAATACATCCGGAAAAGGTCGGTTACAAAAAGAGCTGCTTCTTCGCCGCCGGTCCCGGCTCTGATTTCTATAATAGTTCCTTTCATTTTTTTCCTTTAAGTTTCGGGCCAAACCGGGCCGTTTTTTTAGCTAATCGCTTTCTAAACTTTTCTACTTGACCGGTTTCAATAATTTTCTCTTTGCCGGTATAAAAAGGATGACATTGAGAACAGATTTCTACTTCTATTCCTTGCTTGGTTGAGCCAATTTCAAAAGTGGCGCCACAGGCGCATTTTATTTTGGCATTAGGATAGTAAGTTGGATGGATGTCTTTTTTCATTGTTTACATAATAGCAGATTAAAGGGAAATAGGCAAGTTCTTGCCTATTTTTTATAATATGATATACTATTTCAAGATATTGTTTAAAGACTTAAAACGCAAGAACATTATGAGAAACGTTCTCATAATGTTCTTGTAATGTCTCAAACTATAAAATGTTGAAGAAAGAAACCAAAAAATTGAATAAGGAAATTACGAAGAGCTCGTCTTTGCCAAAAGAAAAGCAGGCTGCTTTCAGCGAGAAGTCAACCGGTAGGGATATTGAAAAATTGCTCCCTAACTTAAAAGAAATGCTTAAAGCCGGCGTTCATTTTGGCCATCGGACTTCCAAATGGAATGTACGCATGGCTCCCTATATTTTCAATATTCGGAATAATGTTCATATTATTGATTTGGAAAAAGCGCGTCAAAAATTAGCCGAAGCCCTCAAATTTATTCAGGAAGTTAAAAAGAAAAAAGGAGTCATTCTTTTTGTCGGGACCAAGGTAAGCGCCAAAGAGATTGTTCGGCAAACAGCCGAAAAGTGCCGGATGCCTTATGTTAACGGAAGGTGGCTGGGCGGCACTCTGACTAACTTCAAGGCTATTTCTCAACGCTTGGAATATTTCCGCAATTTGGAAGATAAAAAAAGCAAAGGCGAATTAAAGAAGTATACCAAGAAAGAACAGCATGATTTTGATGTGGAATTGCAAAAGCTAAAAAGCCAGTTTGGCGGAATTAAAAAATTAATTAAACTACCAGAAGCTCTCTTGGTCGTTGATGCTCAAAAAGAAAAATTAGCCGTTAAAGAGGCAAGAATGAAAGAGATTCCGATAATTGGTTTATGCGATACTAACGCTGACCCAACCCTAATTGATTATCCGATTCCGACTAATGACGACGCCATCACTTCCTTGAAATTGATTTTAGGAACAGTGATTAAAGCGTTGAAGTAAAATTATGACTTTAATCAGAAAAATTGAACAACTTCGTCAAACAACAAATATTTCGGTTATGGAATGCAAAAAAGCGCTGGAAAAAGCCGGTGGCGACGAGATTAAGGCCTTGGAAATTTTGAAGAAAAACGGCCAGGAAAGCGCCTTAAAAAAAGCGACTCGGGAAGCAAAACAAGGACTAATTGAAGCGTATATTCATAATCAAGGCAAAATAGGGGTAATTTTGGAATTAAATTGCGAGACCGATTTTGTGGCTAAAAACGAACAATTCAAAGAATTGGCTCACGATTTAGCCATGCATATTGCCGCCATGGATCCAACTAATTCAGACGAGCTTTTGAGTCAGGCCTTTATCAAAGACGAGCAGAAAAACATCAAGGAGTTGATAAACGAAACTATTTCTAAATTAGGGGAAAATATTAAAATAGGGAAATTTGTCAGATTGGAAATATAGCTATGTTTAATTTAATTCTCTATCTTATTATTGGTTTTAGTTCGGCTGGCTTAGTAGTAATTGTCTATAGAAAAATTCCGGCGCTGGCTCGTCTATCGGAAGAAGAAATAACTATTTTAGGAAGAAAAAGAGGATTTATTCAGCGAGCCCGAGAGATTAATTATAAGCAATATTGGTTTAATCTAATCGTCCGTTTGGAAAAGTTTTTGCGGCGGATAAAAATAGTTTTTTTGAAAACAGAGAATTTATTGAGTAAATGGATTGAAAAATTGAGACGCAGTTCTCAAACAATGACCCAAAAGTCAAGAGAATGGATTAAGCAGAGAGAATTAAAAAGAAGGAAAACCAAAGATTTATCAACTGGTCAACCTGAAGAAATTCCTGTTAGAATAAAAAAAGACGAAGAAGTTTCTCAACCAGCCGAAGAAGAAACAGAGGAAATCCCCATTAGCGAATTAGATAAACCGATTAAAGAAGAGCAGAAATGGATAGATTTGATTGTTGAGAATCCCAAAAATATTACGGCTTATAAATTTCTCGGTTTCTTGTATTGGAAACAACATAACTATGCTGACGCCAAGGCCTCTTTGGAAATGGCCGTTAAATTTGGCTCTAAAGACAAAAAAGTCAAAGAGATTTTGGAAGAATTAAAGAAGATGGGGATTAAAAACAATAGCGGGAAATAGTTTTGGCCAGTCATTAAAATATAGAAAGAAGATCATATATTCATAAAGCCAAAAGAGGGACTTATAAAAAGAAATCAGGATATGGCGCTTTGGGTAAGTTTTTAGATAAGCCCACCTAGCTTAGACGGCAAAGCAGCTGATTTGTAACCAGCAGTGGTCGGTTCGATTCCGGCGGTGGGCTCCAGGGGTAGGTGGCGGAGTGGACAAACGCAGCACTCTGTAAAAGTGCCGGCTTCGGCCTACGGGGGTTCGAATCCCTCCCTGCCCACCATTAGGGAACTCATCGGTTTTTTGGAAGCCAAGATGCGGGACGCGCTTCGCGCGTTCCGCCCTCGCCTCGCTACCACGCATTCTTTTTTGTTTGTAGGTACGGTTGTTATCGCAGGAGCACAGTTTTTATTTATGCTATCTAGTTTATTCAGCGGTGGTATAAATATACAAACTTCTTCAAATCAACCTTATGCTCAAACTGAAAATAACGGAACTGGCTTTACTACTTCTCCAGCCAGTGCGTTTGCTCCTCTAAGTAGAGAAGAATATGATACATATTTTTCAAAACCGATAACAGGTCTAGATGGTGAAAGTGATTATAAGGGTCCACATGCTTATGCTGGTCCAGCTCTAATAACATTTGATGATTTTTGAGGACTGAATAGTGCTTTGCCAGTTATTCCAAATCTAGAGGGTAATAAGGACTATGTGTGGATTGACTTAACCAGCATCATGTCAAAAAATGGACAAGATATTTTAGACAGGGAAAGCACTTTTGAAAAAGATATTTTCTTCAAAGGACTAAATTTGTCAAAGGAAACTCAACCTTTTGAATATCTTTCTGATCATCGCCAAGTCCATTATATTGCTGGAGCAAAATCATCTGACGCAAAGACAATTAAAGGCACTTTATTCTTCAAGATTCCTCTCGATTCAAAAAACTCCAGTAATTTCTATGAGAAATCTTATCCTTTTATAATTAACATTTAAAAAAATAAAATATGACAATCACATATATACTCATCGGAATTATTGCTCTCATCATCCCTTGGCTTATTGGAGCTTACAA
>Ga0210018_1000515_pt1 | contig 19658 bp, 23 predicted proteins | sample CryGeyCG2014_010_2_FD_183967 | JGI IMG/M metagenome (GOLD analysis project Ga0210018, IMG submission 183967) | Groundwater microbial communities from aquifer - Crystal Geyser CG09_land_8/20/14_0.10 (SPAdes) (version 2) | ecosystem: Environmental > Aquatic > Deep subsurface > Groundwater | place...
GGAATTGCAGAGCAATTATTTAACAGGGTAAAAACATATGTCTAAAATTATTGGTATTGATTTAGGAACATCGAATTCGGCGGCTTCTTATATGGAAGCTGGAAAGCCGAAAATGATCCCTTCTGCCGAAGGGACTACTTTGGTTGGCGGAAAAGCGTTTCCGTCTTATGTTGCTTTTACCAAGGAGGGAGAATTATTAGTGGGTGAACCTGCCCGTCGTCAGGCAGTGGCAAATCCTGAAGGCACAATCACGGCTGCCAAAAGAAAAATGGGCAGTGATTTTATGTATAAAATTCACGGCAAAGAATACACACCCCAGCAAATCTCGTCTTTTATTCTCCAGAAAATCAAAAAAGACGCGGAATTATATTTGGGTCAGAAAGTGGAAAAAGCAGTGATTACCGTACCGGCTTATTTTAGCGATGCCCAACGTCAGGCGACCAAAGACGCTGGTTCAATCGCTGGTTTAGAAGTAATCAGATTGGTTAATGAGCCCACTGCGGCTTGTTTGGCTTACGGATTGGACAAGTTTAAGGAAAAAGACCAGCAGGTTTTGGTTTTCGATTTTGGCGCCGGAACTCTTGACGTGACAATTATGAATTTCGGACAGGGAGTTTTCGAGGTGCGTTCAACTTCCGGCGACACCCAGCTTGGAGGCACGGATATGGACGAAATTTTAATTGATTACATTATTAAAGAATTTAAAAAAGATAATGGCATTGATTTGAAATCAGACAAAATGGCGATGCAAAGAGTTAAAGAGGGAGCGGAAAAAGCTAAAATTGAGCTTTCTTCGGTTTTGGAAACGGAGATTAATTTGCCGTTTATTACAGCTAATGCTCAAGGACCGAAACACCTTTTGATGAAAATTACCCGGGCAAAACTTGAGGAATTGGTTCGACCGATTGTTGAAAAGTGTCAGAGTTCCATTGAGCAGGCACTGGGAGATGCCAAGCTTAAACCAAGCGAGATCGAAAAAATTATTTTGGTTGGCGGCCCAACGCGAATGCCAATTGTTCAGAAATTTATTGAAAATATTTTCGGCGCAAAAATTGAAAGAGGAGTTGACCCAATGGAGTGTGTGGCAATGGGTGCGGCAATTCAGGGCGCGATTTTAGCGGGCGAAGAAGAAGTTAAAGACGTCTTGCTTTTGGATGTCACGCCTTTAACTTTGGGAATCGAGACCCTGGGCGGAGTAAGGACGCCTTTAATCGAAAGAAATACCACTATCCCGACTTCGAAATCCCAGATATTTTCCACAGCCATGGATAGCCAGCCGTCAGTGGAAATTCATGTTTTACAAGGAGAACGTGCCATGGCTCAAGATAATCGAACTCTGGGCAGGTTTATGCTTGACGGAATCCCGCCTGCGCCGCGCGGCATTCCCCAGATTGAGGTTAGTTTTGACATTGATGCCAATGGTATTTTAACGGTTACAGCCAAAGATAAAGCTACTGCTCGTTCGCAAAATATTACGATTAAGGATTCCTCGGCTCTCTCCAAAGAAGATATTGAGAAAATGAAAAAACAAGCAGAAAAGTTCTCCGAAGAAGACAGGAAAAAGAGAGATTTAATTGATGCCAGAAATATGGCGGATACTTTGGTTTATACAACCGAAAAGACAATCAAGGAATTTGGTGGTAAAATTAAGGGAGAGGACAAAAAAGAAATTGAGGAAAAAATTGTGGCATTAAAGAAAGCAAAAGATGGCAATGATGTCGAGGAAATAAAAAGGGCGTCAGACATCCTGTCGCAGGCAATTCAGAAGGTCGGCACCGAACTTTACAAAGCCCAACAGCAAGCCCAAAAGAAAGATGAAGGACCGGACTTGAAACAAGGCGAAGCGGATAAAAAGTAAATTAACTTAAATGCAAAAATTATATAAGGAAATAATCCTCGGCTTTGCCGCGGTTTTGCTCGGTGTTTTTTGTTGGTATTTTCTCCGCTATGTTTTTTATATTGGGAATTTAACTACTGGTTGCTGGATTGCTGGTGGAATTTTGTTTCTTTTGTGGGGAATTAGTTTATGCTTGGCAATGCTTTTAATCAGAACCAAAGCAATCCTTTATGGTTCTTTTATTTTGACTTTGATATTTTTCGGGATATTCTTTAACAGCGAACCATTTTATTATTTGATTGGTTTGATAATTCTTTTTATCGGGTTTTTTGTCGGGGTTAACAGAATCAGAAGAGAGGAAGAGGTTCAGGTTAATCTGAATTTCTGGCATATCTGGAAAAGGGGACTGCCGATTTTTATGACTGCCCTGATTCTGCTTATTTGTTTGGTCTATTATTTTTCGCCGAGGATCGAACAGGCGCGTGGGATAGAAATTAAAATTCCGAGAAACGACTTTAATATAGTAATCAGACCTTTGGAGAATTTAATCAAAGAACGCCTGCCCGAAGGAACAGATTTGAATTCGCCGGTTGATAAGATTTTGACCCAGCAACAGATAAAAGAGCTTGAAGAGAATTACAAAATAAAAATCAATGAAACAGATACGGGTAAAGATGTTTTGTATAATCTGGTTAATTTTCAAATAAACAATACCAGCGGTCCTTATAAGCGATTTATTCCTTTTGGTTTGGCCATTGCTTTATTCTTCGCTTTAAAGATTTTAAGCTTTGTTTACATTCCTTTTGTTATTTTGTTCAGCTGGCTTATTTTGAGATTATTAATGGCTTCGAAATTTAGCAAGATTGAAACAGAGACCAAAGAGGTAGAAACAATAAAATTATGAGTAAAGATTATTACAAAATACTTGGCGTAAACAAAAATTCGTCAAAAGAAGAAATCAAACGGGCTTACCGAGAGCTCGCTCAAAAGTATCACCCGGATAAAAAAGGCGGGGATGAGAAAAGATTTAAAGAGATAAACGAAGCATATCAGGTGCTTTCCGATGATAATAAGCGCGCCCAATACGATCAGTTTGGCACCACGTTTGAGGGATTCCAGGGTGCTCCTGGCTGGGATTTTTCCGGTTTCTCCGCCCAAGACGGACCATCCTCGGCCTGGGGTGATTTATTTTCTTTCTTTGGCCAGGGATTTGAGGGGCAGAAGGGATTTTACAGTCGAAGAATCAATTTGGAAGATTTATTTTCCGATATGTTCGGGGATATTTTTAGCGGAGCCTTTAGTAGGGGAAGATCCAAGGGCAGAAACATTGTTGTGGATATGGAAATCAGTTTAAAAGACGCCTTAAAGGGAGTTGAGAGAGAAATAAAATTTGATGACCATGGTATTAAATTACGCGTGAAAGTAAAAGTTCCTAAAAACTTATCCAAAGAAGAAGAAGAGGTGATTGAAAAACTCAAAAAAGAAACGTAAACCAACGAAATTTTCTCCAGCACGAAGTCGGCTATAGTGGTTAATTATTGTTTTATTCGGCCGCTTCTATTGTTCGCCAAGCCAATATGGTTTGGTGATTTTATTTTTTCCGAGAAGGGCTTGGCTGCGCAATGCTTACGAAAATTTGTTGGTTTACTAAAATTAAATTTTCGTTGTATAATAAAATTGATGAATCAGTTAGCGAATATTGGTTTGAATATTACAAGCTGGGAACTGGTAATTTTGTTGTTTTTGATTGGCGGAGGATTTTTGTTGGGATTATTATTTGGTAGGAACAGGGTATTTCTTCTTTTGTTAAGCAGTTATATTTCTTTTGCCTTAATGACAGTCATTCCCTTTAAAAAAATTTCCCCCGGTCTGTTTAATACGGAAGAAAATTTTGTCGTTCTGATTGTAATATTTTTGGTTTTAATCGGCATAATTTATTTTTTTCTTTCCCGTTCTTTGAGAAAATCATTAAAGAGAACGGCCAATAAATCAATATTTCAGGTGCTTTTTCTCAGTATATTTTTTATTGGGATTGTGCTATGTGTGGTTTTTATGTTCTTCCCAAAGGATTTGATTAAAGCTTTCAGTCCCATAACATTGGAAATTTTCAATACATCGACAGCCAGAATTTTATGGTTGGTTATTCCAATAATTTTTATAGGAATTTTTAAAGGTCGGCAAACCGTATTAAAATAAATTATAAATATATGAAACTGAATAAAAGAGCATTTGCTTTAACCAATGCAATTTTATGGGCTTTGGTGATTTTTGTTGCCACTATTTATGTGTTGATAAAAGGCGGGGGGAATACTCTGGTTTTGCTTCAGCAATTTTTCTGGGGATATAATATCAGTTTTGGCGGTGCGATTTTGGGTCTAATCTATGGTTTTGTCTGGGGGTTTATTTACGGCTGGATTTTTGCTTTACTATATAATGCGATTGGTAAGGAGAAAGGAGAGGGACAGTAGATTGGAACGCACTAATTCTCAAATGAAGAAAAGGAAAAAAGTAATCTGCGCGATGAGCGGCGGCGTTGATAGTTCCGTTGCCGCCGCCATTTTAAAAAAGAACGGCTACGATGTTATAGGCGTTTTTATGAAATTCTGGAAAGAATCAGGCAAGGGGAGGGAGAATTTATGCTGTTCTGCAAAAGCCAGAATAGATGCCAAAAGAGTAGCAATTAAACTGAATATTCCTTTTTATGTTTTGGATGTGCAAAAAGAATTCAAAAAAAGAGTAGTAGATTATTTTATAAATGCATATAAAAAGGGCAATACGCCGAATCCGTGCGTGGAATGCAATCGCTGGATTAAATTCAGATTTTTATTCGAAAAAATGTTGGAGCTGAAAGCCGATTATGTAACTACCGGACATTACGCCCGCATCGGGCGGGAAATTCGAAATTCGAAATTCGAAATTCGAAAATTACTTGTCGCGCGTGACAAGGCCAAAGACCAAACATATTTTCTTTGGACATTAAATCAAAAACAATTAGAGAGAATTTTATTTCCGATAGGAGACTATAAAAAAGAACAGGTGAGAAGATTGGCGAAAAAATTCGGTTTATTGGTTTACGAGAAAAAAGACAGTCAGGAAATTTGTTTTATACCAGACGCAGATATACGCAGATTTTTAAAATCGCGGATTCACGCTGAAAAAGGGTCAATTATTACTACTGACGGTAAAAAAGTCGGGGAGCATGAAGGATTGATTTTTTATACAATCGGTCAGAGAAAGGGGATTAAAATTGGCGGAATTGGCCCGTTTTACGTGGTGAAAAAAGATTTCAAGCATAATACTTTAATCGTAGCTCAGGGAGATTTTGACGAAGCGTTGTATAAAAGAGAGTTTACAGTGAGCAAGACGAACTGGATTGATAAGCCGAGGAAATTTCCAATTCGTTGCAATGTGAAAATTCGTTATTTGCATAAGTCCGCGCCAGCAACGATATTCAAAATTCAAAATCCAAAATTCAAAATTGTTTTTGATAAGCCCCAGCGTGCCATCACTCCTGGTCAATCCGCAGTGTTTTATAAAGGAAACGAATTATTAGGTGGCGGGATAATAGAATAAATTTAAAATATCACCTTAAACTGTTTTATACCATCTTTTATCCGATCGTAAAAAAGATGGTATAATTAAAATAGGAACAATTAACAAATAAAATATGAAAAAAATTAAATTACCATTCACCGAAAAATTTCTTTGGGATTTGTATAAATTTAAAAACAGAACAGGAGACTTAATAAGTAAGATTATTCCAGAAAAACGTAGATTACCGTTTTCTGATTTTAATATTTTCAGAGACGAATGGACCAGTGAGAATAAAAAGAAATATTTAAAGGAAAAAAGCAAAATAAATTTTTCCAAAACCGTTCAACATCTTAAAGAAAGAGGGTATTTGAGGGTTTTGAAGATAAAAGGACAAAATGCCACAATAATCACCACAAAAGGAATTGATAAATTGTTTAAAATAAAATTAAAATTAGTTGGCAATAAAAAACGTAAAGATGGAAAATGGCAAATGGTTTTATTTGATATTCCAGAAAATAAAAGGAAGGACAGAGATTATTTCAGAAGGGGATTGCGATATCTTGGTTATAAAAGACTTCAAAAAAGTATTTGGGTTTGCGAGTATGATGTTTTAAAGGAAACCAAAGAACTAATTAAAAGATATAAATTAGATTTTTTTGTCGAGTTATTATTGGTTGAGAAAATAGGCTTAGGATAAAACTGTATTACTGCATTGTCGCAATATTATTACGGTTTGCACAAGCTATACCACATTTTGTCCGATCGGAAAAAAGATGGTGTCATGGTATATGTTTCGTTTAAATGTGGTATTTTATTTGTTGTTTTTTTAAAATAAAAAAGGCCGGGGCGGTTCGCCGCACACCCGGCCGCTCGGTTCTGGTTGATCGATTTTAAGACAAAATGTCTCTCATAACTTTTGCCATTTTGCTGACCTTCTTAGTTTTTTCCAATTCTCGCCAGATAGTTAGACCTAGGCCAATGATTTGTATTGGAAGTGCGATTAAAAGGAATACGGGATTTTTTGTGATTAGAAAAATAACTAAGAGAATTATACCTACCCAGATCAAAACCAGGGCTACTAATGTTTTCCACATTTTTGAATCTCCTCCTTTTTGATTTTAGCTTTATTTCAAGCTTAATTACAGCTTAACACAACATAAAAATCCTGTCAATAGTGGATTTGTTTTTTTATTATTGTATAATTTTAATTGAAATGACCACTTGCGATTTAAAAGAAAAATATTTGAAATTTTTTGAAGGAAAAGGGCATAAGGTTATTTCCGGGGCGTCTTTGATTCCGGAAAACGACCCAACTGTTTTATTTATCAGCGCGGGAATGCATCCATTGGTGCCGTATCTTTTGGGCGAAAAACATCCAGCAGGGGATAAATTGGTTAATGTTCAGAAATCTATCAGAACCAGCGATATTGATGATGTTGGTGATGATGTGCATCTAACTTTTTTTGAAATGCTCGGGAATTGGAGTTTGGGCGATTATTGGAAAGAAGATGCAATAAAAATGAGCTGGGAATTTTTATTTGATAAAAAGTGGTTGGGACTGGATAAGAACAAAATATCTGTTTCGGTTTTTGCCGGCGACTCTGATGCGCCTTTTGACGAAGAATCGTATAATCTTTGGTTGGAAAAGGGAATCCCCGAGAAAAGAATCAAAAAACTGCCAAAAAAGGATAATTTCTGGGGTCCGGCTGGAAAAACTGGTCCGTGTGGGCCATGTACGGAAATGTTTTATGACGGCATTGAAATCTGGAATGATGTTTTTATGGAATACAATAAAAAATTAAAAAGTAAAAATGAAAAAGGAAAAACCGAAGAATATGAATATGAGCCGTTAAAACAAAAAAATGTAGATACGGGAATGGGGGTGGAAAGGACGGTTGCGGTTTTAAATGGCAAAAAAAGTGTTTTTGATGTTGAGCCATTAAAATCTATTGTTGGAGCAGTTAAAAAATTAGCAAAAAATTATGATGAGCGTTCGGCGCGAATTATTGCTGATCATTTACGAGCAGCGACTTTTATTATGGGTGATGAAAAGGGGATTGTGCCATCGAACGTTGAACGGGGTTATGTTGTTAGAAAGCTAATAAGAAGGGCAATAAACAACGGTAAAAATATTGACATAAATCACCCCTTTACTCATGTGATCGGTGGGTTAGTTATTGATTTGATGGGTGAAGAGTATCCGGAATTGAATAAAAATAAAGATTTTATTATTGAACAGTTTATTCGAGAAGAGGAAAAATTTGACAAACTAAGAGAGCGATCATATAAGTTAATAGAACAAAAATTCGATAAATATATGAAACAAATTGGCGCTACGCCAATTATTGCAGTAGATCTTAACAAAGAAAAATTACATATTGCGAATCCTCTGATAACTGGTGAAGATGCTTTTAAACTCCATTCTGAACAAGGGGTGCCAATTGATATGATAATAGAATTTGCAGATGAGAAAGGATTTGTATTAGACAAAGAAGGACTTGAGGAAAAAATGAAACAACACCAAGAATTATCCCGAACCGCCACTGCCGGAAAATTCAAATCCGGCTTGGCAGATCACTCGGAACAGGTGACGAAATTGCACACAGCCACGCATTTATTATTAGCAGCATTAAGAAAGGTTTTAGGCGAACACGTCTATCAAAAAGGTTCGAATATTACTGCGAAGAGGTTGCGACTGGATTTTTCCCATTCCGAGAAAATGACATCGGAACAAGTTAAAAAAGTTGAGGATATTGTTAATGAGCAAATTAAAAAAGATTTGCTGGTTACTTGTTGCGAGATGTCATTGGACGAAGCAAAGAAAATGGGTGCAATGGGGGTTTTTGAAAGCAAATATGCTGAGAAAGTTAAAGTTTATACAATGGGGGATTCAAAAAAGCCGTTTTCTTGCGAGATTTGCGCCGGTCCCCACATAAAATCAACCGGTCAGCTCGGACATTTTAAGATTTTAAAAGAAGAATCAAGCTCAGCCGGCGTGAGAAGAATAAAAGCTGTTTTGGAGTAGATAAATTGGAATTTTAGAATATAAAAGAAGCCGTCAGGGTAAGCCCTGACGGCGTTTGTTTAAAGAACGTTGTTTGCAAATGAGCAGATGTGATTACTTCTTTTTTTTGGCGGGGGGACGAGACCGCTTTTTCTTGGGAGGGGATGATGCCTGCTTTTTTATCGGTGGCGAATTTTTTCTGATGGTAGCGGGTTGCGAAGATTGTCTCTGTCTGATAGTGGGCGGGATTTGGTTTTTCGCATTATTACCTGTTCTGGACCGAGAATCGGAGCGAGGCGTAAAAAGCGGAAGAGTTGGTGTGGGGTTTGGCTGCAATTGTTTCTGGCTTTGCAGATTTTGGGATGCTGGTTCGTGGCGCGGTCCGAAGAGAGAACGAAATATCGAAGATTCTGAGTGTGGTGATAAAGGAACGGAGTTGGATTGTAAGGGCCGAGAAGGATTGAATATATTAGTCATTTGGGCATTCGGAGTAATTTTGCCGGGATTAATACTGACTGATGGAGTTTTCTTTGTTCTGGTAATTTGTAGGAGATTCAAGGCCTTTAATTGATTTTTGTGAACGCCTAGCCAGGCCTTACGGTCTGATTTGCTGTAGTAGTATTTGTGGTATGAATCGTAATATCGATCATCGAAGTGTGAAGGCGACCAATAGGCGTAGTCGCCTGACCAATACCATTCAACCCAAGCAGGACCCCAGACAGCAGTAGGTATCCAATACCATCCACGAATCGGATGCCATTGCCAGCGGCCGAAGTGATAGGTGATATAGCCAAATGGTTCGTAAGATGACCACAGATAAGTTCCGTCACGGTAATCTTGCCATGTTCCGTTTTGGTATGGCATCCAATCAGTTTGATCTTTGTTTGCGTTAGGAACCCAGACTTGGTTGTAATCCGGATCTTCTACCCAATTTCCATACTTGGTAAGGGTTTCTTTGTAATTATCGGGGAGTTGTTTCTGATTTTCGGGGTTTTCCGTTTCGGTTGTTAGTTCGGTAATCCCTTGTTTTTCAGTCGGAGTAACTTCTTCTAGTTCTTCTTTAGGGAAATCAATTTGTTTGGGTAGTTGTGCATAGGTCGGCTGTTCTTCTGAGATTACGGGCTTTTGAGGTATGGCATTCTGCATTTCTTCTTGTTCGAGTTGTTTCAAGTATTCTTGTACAATTTCTTCGTTAACAGGAAGAAGCGGTTTCTGATAGGTAGGATGGAAACCGGGCTGGTCGAATATTTCAATCTTACTGTTTGAGTACTTGTAATACCAGCGGATCGGCCTCTTAGTTCTGTAATCAAAGAACTGATATTTTTCTCGAACTGGCTTAGGAAGCTCGCCTTTATTTTTTTTCCAGATTTCGATTTGTCTTGCGATATCCGGGGTAACTTTTTGTAGCTTTTCACCATACTCATCTAAGCCGGGACGAGGATAAAGCTTGTAACCGTTCGGGCCCCATCCAACCCACTTGTTGAAATATTGATCTTGTGTGAAGTAATACATGCCCAGACTTCCGAGACAAAGGAATGCACACAAAAGGATCAATCCTATTGATCTTTTTTTTCTGTTCCTTGAAAACATAAATTTAATCGCGTAAAACAGCAGAAGTGCTATTGGAACCACAATAGTACGTGCAAGCCAGATATTCACACCCGTATCGGAAACTTTACTAGTCAGCCAAACGAACAAGGACCAGAATAGAAGAGGTCCACCAATGGATCTGGCAATTAAAAAGGCCACAACCAGAATGACCAGAATAATTGCCAGTTGCCGGATTATCGGACCGGCCTGTTTGATTCTCGTAGCCAAGCTCTTTGTATCTTGCGGAATTTGAGAATCGAGCAGTTTGATTTTCATAACTTACCTCCTTTTCGGTTAGATTTATTTATTTAAAGCCTTTTTGGCTCTTGTTTTTAAAGAACTTTTCCCTATATAATTATTATACCGACATGCTCGGTTACGTCAAGGGGTCAAGTATTGAAATAAAAAAACCCGCCGACAAGGGTTCGCCCCTGCGGCGGAGTTTTTAAGTCGAATTATTTTTTCTTGAGGCTTTTCGGGGATACTCGAGATGACTGAGTGGAAGTAGGCGGACGAGATGAAAGTGAGCGGGAAGAAATTTTCCTTACGGAAGTCCGTGTTGGGCTAAAAGTAGATTTTGATCTACCCTGGAGCTGATTTTTGTTGATAGTTTGTCGTCCGTAATAATTTCGACCGTAATAGCTGGAATAACCGGAATCGTAATACCCGGAATAACGGGAATAGTATGGCGAGTAATAACAGGAATAGTAGTAGAGGGGATAATACCAGGATGACCAGAGAAAGATGCCGCTATAGTATGGCTGATAGTACGCGGGAGAATAATACTCCCCATAGCCGTATCTGCCTGGCATCATATTGGGTGTATAGATCACACAAGAAAAAAACAATCCAACGACAAGAACCAAAAGAACTAATTTAATTTTAGTGTACATTTTATCCTCCTATTATAAGTCTATCACAAAAAAATTCTTTTGTCAATAGGAACGGGGCACGTTTATTTGTAAATAGTTTTGCTTTAAGTTAAAATAATTATATAATATAATTAATGAGCCTTTTTAGGAAAGATTTTAAAAATAAAAAAAATCTTGTTATTTTGGATATCGGCAGCCAATTTATAAAGGCCTTGTTATTGGAAGTTGACAGAGAAGAAGAAAAAGGAAATCTGCTGGGCTGGGCAAAAGAAAATTTTGTCGATGATTTTGAAAAACTCTGCGCCAACTGTCAGAAACTGATAAAAAAATTGGAGAAAAAAACAGGGCGTAAAAGCGAGGAGCTTTTTATAGGAGTCGGCGGAGACGCATTAAGAGGGACAAGCATCAATTTTTGCCATAAAAGGGAACAACCGCGTCAGAAAATCGATTTAACCGAATTGAAATATCTCGTGCAAAAAACCCAGTGGAAGGCGTTTGAAAAAATAAGAAAAGATTTCTCTCTAGAAAGCGGATTTTCCGAGGCCGAGGTAAGATTGGTCAGTGCTCATATTATTAACATAAAAATGGACAATGTCCACATTGCCAACCCTTTGGGTTTTCAGGGACAAAACATTTGTTTGAGTATTTTCAATAATTACACCTCGCTTAAATTTTTGGAAGATCTGCTAAAATTGGCTTCTTGGCTGGGACTGGACCTGATTGGTATCGGTTCTCCATCCTATGCTTTATTTCATTGTTTGGAACTGGATGCGTCTTCCAAGGAAGATATTCTGATTATCGATATCGGCGGAAAGATTACCGAAATTACTTTGATTAAAAAGGGAGGAGAACTGCTTGAAACAAGAAATTTTCATTTGGGCGGTTATTTATTTACAAAGACAATTGCCGATTTTTTGGATTCCGGGCCCGAAGAAGCCGAGATGATTAAAATTAAATACACTAAAGATGAATTAAGTCCGGAAGCAAAGAAAAAATTGGAAAAACTCTTCGCTTCAAATCTTTCTTCCTGGATTGGCGGCGTTAAAGTTGTTTTAGAAGAGTTTTTCAGGAATTATAAATTATTACCTTCAAAAATTTTTCTTTGCGGGGGAGGAAGTGCTTTACCCGCCATAAGGGAGGCTTTAAAGAAAAAAGGAGGTTTTAAAACAAGCTTTATTTCTCCCCGAGAAATTGTTAAAATAAAGAATAAAACAAAATTTGAAGAAATTCCATCATTGTCTTTAGCTGCTTTGGCTTTGGAATCGCCTGAAGCGAGCCAATTTTCAGCTATTTTGAAAAGAGCGGTGAGGTTAATTCAAGGATAACCATGGAAAATTTTTATTTAGAAAAAAACGAAGAACTGTTTTCAATAATCGATAGAATAAGAAGAAGCCGTGACCGACGGATTACGTTGATAATTCCAGCCGGTTTACAGCCCTTAAGGAGCATTATTAATCTTAAAATTCTGAAAGAGGAGATAATTTCAATGGGCAAGGACGTTTCCATAGTCACGGCTGACAGTTTGATTAAAAAATTGGCCCAACAGGTAAACCTGCCGATTTTGGATAAAATTCAGGAGGAACCGCAGATAATCAAGAAATCAAACGAGGAAAGAAGACAAGTTGAGTTTGAAAGGAAGCTGAAATCGGGTAAAAGAATAATTTCCGACATTGTTAGACCGGTCGAGCCCGTTAAGGTTCCTCGTGAAGAAGTACTTTTTACTCCGGAACCGGAAACGCCGGAAACGGAGACGAAGCAAATCGAAAAAATTCCGGAAGCCGATGATTTCGGTGAAGAGTTCAGGGATTTGGGCGAGAAAGAAGAGCAGTTCGACGAATTGTTCGGGAAGAAAAAAGAAACAAGGGTGAAAGAAACAATAAAGGAAGAAAAAAGAAGGGAAGAAAAAAGGTCTTTCAGGTTTTTTACCGCTAAACGAGTCATGGGTTTTTTGATTGTTTTATTTTTGATTGCCGTAGGATTTGTTTTATATTTTATTTTGCCGAAAGCCGAGATCGTTATTAATCCAAAAAAAGAAGATATCAGTCTGGAAACGGAAATCACGGCTGATAAAAACATTAATTCAATTGATTTAGAGAATAACGAAATTCCTGCCCAGATTTTTCAGATAGAAACGGAGGATTCGAGAACATTCCCCACTACCGGAGAAAAGGAGGTCGAAGAAAAAGCCAAGGGCACAATAGTGATTTACAATCAATACAGTTCCAGCGAACAGACATTGGTTAAGACAACCAGATTTCTTTCGGAAAACGGAAAAATTTTCAGATTGACCGATACAGTGGTAATTCCCGGAGCAAGCATAGACGAAGGTAAAATCATCCCCAGCAGCAAGGAAGTGACCGTGGAAGCCGATGAAGCGGGTGACGCATATAATATCGGTCCCTCGAAATTTACCATTCCCGGGTTTGAGGGGACGGCCAAATATGCTGCATTTTACGGTCAATCCAGCGCACCCATGACCGGTGGAGCAAAGGGGATGATGAAGGTCGCTACCAAGGAGGATATCGATGGGGCAATTCAGATTGTCTCGGCAGAACTTAAAAACAAAGTCAGCGATGAATTCAAGCAGAAGATTCCCACTGAATTGAAGATGCTGGATAACAGCCAGGTTTTGGAGGTCACAGAATCGGATTCGACCCTGGATGCCGATGAACCGGGAAAGGAATTTACCGTTACCGTAAAAGTGAAAGCTTGGGGTTTGGCCTTTAAAGAAGATGACGTCCTCTCTTTGATAAAAAATAACATTAACGATAAGATTTCTCAGGATAAGATTTTGATACCTTCGACCATCAAGGTCGACTACGAGAACGTAAAGACCGATTCGGCTAAGAGTAAAACCGATTTCATTGCTCAGGCGCAAGCAAAGACAGCCTGGAACATCGATGAGGATTTAATCAAGAAAGATTTGGCGGGCAAAGACGAAATTGAGGTAAGAAAATATCTTTCTTCTTTGGCAGAAATAGAAACTGCCAAAGTTATATTTTGGCCCTTTTGGGTTAAAAGAATTCCGACAAACAAAGATAAAATTAAAATAGTAATCAAACCCGAGTAAAAACTTGACCTTTTTTATATATTAAGATATACTTCAAAAACATTATGAAAAAAGAGGCAATTAGAAAAGGAGGCGTAGTTATCGAGGGATTGCCCAATGCCAATTTTAGAGTAAAATTGGACGAAGGGCCGGAAGTGCTTGCCCATATTTCCGGAAAAATGAGAATTCACTTTATCAGAATTTTACCCGGTGACCGAGTAACCGTAGAAATAAGTCCCTACGACGATACCAAGGGAAGAATTGTTTATAGAGAAAAATAACAAATTAGTAATTTTGTAGACACTTGTGAAAGTTAGAACGTCGGTAAAAAGAATTTGCAATAAATGTAAAATAGTTCGACGTAAAGGTCGGATTTATGTTATATGCACCAACCCAAAACATAAGCAAAGGCAAGGTTAAATTTATCTATGGCGCGAATTGCGGGGATTAATATTCCCGATAAAAAAAGAATAGAAATTGCTTTAACCTATGTTTACGGCATAGGCCGGTTTTTGAGCAAGAGAATTTTACAGGAAACGGGCATCAATCCAGACATCAGAGCCGAAAAACTTTCCGAAGAACAGCTTAACAAATTAAGAGGAGCGGTAGAACGAGGAAAGTTTAAAATAGAGGGCGATTTAAGACGGGAAAAAATGATGAACATCAAGCGCTTAAAGGAAATCGGTTCCTATCGGGGAATTCGCCACATTAAAGGCTTGCCGGTTCGAGGACAACAAACAAAGACCAATACCAGAACCGTTAGGGGTAATGTCCGGAGAACCATGGGAAGCGGAAAAAGAAGACTTGAGAAAACCTAAAACCAGCTTTTTAGCTTGTAGCTTGTAGCTTTTTAGAAACCCTAATAAGCTAAGAAGCTAATTTCTAAGAAGCTAATCGATATGGGAAAGAAAAAAGTAATCAAAGAAACAACTGAAGAAATTCTGAAAGAGGGAGAAGTAAGAGAGGCTACCATTAAAAAGAAAAAGGAAGTCAAGGCCAAAAAATTAGAAAGAGGCAATGTTTATATTCAGGCAACTTACAACAATACCCTTGTCACAATCACTGATTTGAATGGCGACGTAGTAGCCCTTGAAAGCGCCGGTGCGCTTGGTTTTAAAGGACCTAAAAAGGCTACCCCCTTCGCCGCAACCAAGGTGGTAGATTCTTTGATGAATAAAATCCAAAAACTGATGCTTAAAGAAGTAAATGTTTTTGTCAAAGGCGTGGGTTCGGGTAGAGAAGCGGCTATCAGAGCCTTGGTGGCAAACGGATTGGAAATTTTATCCCTTAAGGATATTACGCCGATTCCTCACAACGGTTGCCGACCGCCCAAACCGCGTCGCGTTTAAATATATGAAAATTCCGGATTGCAAAAGATGCAGAAGAGCGGGACAGAAACTCTTTTTAAAAGGAGAGCGTTGTTTTAGTCCCAAGTGTGCCATGGTTAAAAAACCTTATCCTCCGGGAGTCCACGGCAAGAAAAGAAGAAGGGGTTTAACCGAGTACGGGGTCCAGTTGGCCGAGAAGCAGAAATTGAGGAAAATCTACGGCGTAAACGAAAAACAATTGAAAAAATATTTTGAAGAATCAGCCAAGGCCAGAGGAGTGGCTACGGATGTTCTTTTGGCTAAACTTGAAACAAGAATAGATAATGTAATTTTTCGTCTGGGTTTAGCCGAATCAAGGGCAAAAGCTCGCCAGATTGTTGCTCACGGTCATGTTTTGTTAAATGGCCGTAAGATAAACATACCCTCCATTCAGGTTAAAAAAGGAGACCTGATTAAAATAAAAAAATCAAGTCTTGGCAAACCTTTATTCGGCAATTTGGAAACCAAATTGAAAAAATTTAATCCGCCAGCGTGGCTTTCTTTGGACAAAAAAGAACTGACAGCCTCGGTTTTGGCTACGCCGATTAAGGAAGAAATGGAGATTCCGGCGGATTTACAGATGATTGTTGAGTATTATTCACGTTGATAATCAATAATTAACAATTAATTTTTAATAAAATTATGGAATATAAAATCTCACCGCCCCAAAAACCCAAAATTATCAAAAAAGGGGAAAATCGGGCAATTTTCGAAATAGACGGTTGTTACCCCGGTTATGGATTGACCATAGGCAATGCTTTCAGGCGCGTCCTATTGTCGTCTTTAGCCGGTGCAGCCATTACCGCCGTTAAAATAAGAGGAGTAAGTCATGAGTTTTCTACGATTCCTCACGTGTTGGAAGACGTTATTCATATTATTCTTAATTTAAAACAGATTAGATTCAAGGTTAATGCCCCTGAATCTCTGCCTTTAAAAGTCGGTTTAAAGGTGGTAGGAGAAAAACAAGTGAAAGCCAAAGATATCAAATTAACGGCCGAATTGGAAATAATTAATAAAGATGCTTATATTGCTACTTTAACCGATAAAAAAGCAAAACTGGAAATGGAAATCGAAATTCAGGGCGGGCTGGGATATATGCCCGTTGAACAAAGGAAAAAAGAAAAACTGGAAATCGGAGCAATTGCCATCGATGCCGTATTCACCCCGGTTAAAAAGATAAACTACGAAGTAGAAAATATGCGTGTGGGAGACAGAACCGATTTTAATCGTTTAAGGATAGATGTTGAAACCGACGGAAGCATAAGTCCGGAAGATGCCATGATGAGGGCAGCCGATATTTTGGTTGATCATTTTCAGGTACTCGCTAGCCCCAAAGAGGTTGCGGAAGAAAGAGGAAAAACGAAAGAAACTGTCGGAAAAATCAAAAAACCCAGACCTCAAAAGACGAAGCGCGCTTTCTTCAAGGGCAGGCGGGGTAAAAAATCCAAAAAATGAGACACAGAAAAAAACGACAAAAATTAGCCAAAACCGTTGACCAACGCAGGGCGCTTCTGCGATCTTTAATATCTTCCGTAATTCTTAAGGAAAAGATTGTTACTACCGAAGGAAAAGCCAAAAAGACAAAACCTTTTTTGGAAAAATATATTTCCCGCGCCAAGAAAGATACATTGGCCAATCGTCGGTTTTTATTAAAGAGTTTTTCTTCCAATGTAGTCAGCAAGCTGATGAAGGAATTGGGCCCTCGTTATAAAGCCAGAGCGGGCGGTTATTGCCGGATTATCAAATTCAATATCCGAAAGAACGACGCTGCCCAAATGGTGATAATGGAATTAATAAAATAAAACATGCCGAAGACATATACAATTGACGCCTCTGGAAAAATTCTCGGCCGCTTGGCAACCGAGGTAGCTATTTTTTTGCGGGGGAAGAACCAGGCCGATTTTTTACCATATAAACTCAGTAATAACAAAGTGATGGTTTTCAATATTGCCAAATTATTGGTGACTGGCAAGAAATCCGAAAATAAGGAATATATTCGTCATTCGGGTTATCTGGGCGGAATCAAATCAATTAAATTCAAAGATGCATTCAAAAATAATCCTAACGATGTATTTAAAAAGGCGGTTTATAGAATGCTGCCAAAGAACAAATTAAGAGATAAAATGATTAAAAATCTTAAATTATATGCCGAAGAAATCAAAGACCAAAAAGTCGTCCAAGGCGGCCAAAAAATCGAGAAAGACTAAAGTTATTGAACCAGAGAAAGAAAAAGTTGTAGAAGCCTCTACCGAAATAGGTAAGGATTATTTTGAAGCAGTGGGAAGAAGAAAAACAGCCATTGCCAGAGTGCGGCTTTTTACTTCCAATCCAGTCAATTCAATTGGCGAGGGAAATTTACTAATAAACGATAAACCTTATAAAAATTATTTTCCTAATTTGCTTTTACAAAAGACCGTAGAAAGTCCTCTTTCGCGTCTGAAATCGATGAACAGGTTCAGGGGTACAGTAAAAGTAAAGGGTGGGGGAGTAAGTGCTCAGGCCGAGGCGATTAGACATGGCTTGAGCCGCGCTTTGATTCTCTTCGATACCAATTTTCGAAAAAAATTAAAAAAGGCGGGATATCTTACCCGTGATTCTCGTGAAGTCGAAAGAAAGAAATTCGGTCTCAAGAAAGCTCGTCGAGGACCGCAGTGGAGTAAGAGATAGACGAGTGAGAGAAAATCCCGCCAGCGTGCGGGATTTTGCTTGACAGATATATTTTTGTTTTGTATAATATAGAAACATGAAGGCTTTTTTCCCATCTCGGCACAATGATTATCATCCGTTTATTCTAAGACCCAAAAATTTATTTGTTTTGGCCGTAATTTTGTTAGTTATAAAATTTTTACTTTTTTCCTGGTTTTTCTATTTCCCAAAAACAAGTGAGTTCGCTGTTGTCACCAGTTCGGAATTAGTTGACTTAGCCAACAAAGAAAGAGTTACCGAAGGACTTCAGCCCTTAACAATAAACGAGAAATTAGTTCAGGCGGCCCAAGAAAAAGCTCAAGATATGTTGACTAACGGATATTTTGCCCATACCAGCCCATTGGGTATAACCCCTTGGCACTGGTTTGATGCGGTTGGTTATAATTATGTAGCTGCCGGAGAAAACCTGGCTAAGGATTTTACCGATAGCCAGTTTCTCCATCGGGCCTGGATGAATTCTCCTTCTCACCGTGACAATATTTTAAATAGCAATTATCAGGAAATAGGCATAGCCGTGGTCGAGGGGAAGATAAACGGAAGAAATACTGTTTTGGCTGTTCAGCTATTTGGCAAGGTCGCTGGTAAAAAAGTAGAAAAGCCGGAAATTAAACAACCCGCTTCATCTGAGGTGGAAATTACCACCCCCGAACCCGAACAGGAAATCGGTTCTCCTTCGGTAACCGGAACGACGACTGAGGATAAAAATATTCAGGGTCAAGAAGTTCAATCCCAACCGCTCCAGTCGAAAAAAGTTTTAACTACCATCGGCGAAAAATCCGAATCAGCGGTCAATGACATTTACTTTATTATTGCTGGACTCTTAACCCTGGTTTTATTGTTAACTGTTTTTATAAATATCAGGGTTCAATACCCAAGATTGATTTTCACCGCTTTAGTTATTATTATTTTAATAGCTGGTATCGCTTCTTTTAATGGTCAGGCATTTTTAAATCAAGGGATCGACATAATTTAATTAATAATTATACGCTTAATATGAAGGAGGTTTTAATCTTTCTTTTTTTGTTTTTGCTCGTTTTTGGTTTTAGCCTTTTTATTTTTAATGGTCGTTTTATCTATGCCCAATTAAAATATCATTTTTTGGGTCCGTCTCCGGTAAACTTAGAAAGAGTGAGTAACGAAGAAGACGGATCACATCAAATTCCACAACGGATAGTAATTTCTTTCTTGGGAATAGATGCGCCGATTATATGGCCAGAAGATAATAGCGAAAATTCTCTTCAGAATGCCTTAGAAAAAGGGGTGGCTTTTTGGCCAGAATCAGCTTTATTAGGGGAAAGAGGAACAATAATTATCTTGGGTCATAGTTCTGCTTATCCTTGGTATAAGGGAAATTACGGTTCAATTTTTAGTTTAATTAATAAACTTAATCCCGGAGATGAAATTTTCCTTTTTTCGCAGAACAACAAATATACTTATCAAGTAATCGAGAAAGAAATCCAGATGCCGGCCAATTTGAATATCGCCAATCAGAATAATCAATCCATTCTTTACATTTTAAGCTGTTGGCCCATCAATACCAACTGGAAGCGAATAGCCGTAAAAGCAATATCTATTGACAATATTTAAATAATATGCTAATATTTTAATATTAAAGAAATGGCGCATTATACCCCGAAGTGCAACACTTCAAGGTTAAAAAATTAGTATATTTTGATAAATATTCTTCTTTAAAAACCTC
>Ga0210018_1000517_pt1 | contig 19616 bp, 19 predicted proteins | sample CryGeyCG2014_010_2_FD_183967 | JGI IMG/M metagenome (GOLD analysis project Ga0210018, IMG submission 183967) | Groundwater microbial communities from aquifer - Crystal Geyser CG09_land_8/20/14_0.10 (SPAdes) (version 2) | ecosystem: Environmental > Aquatic > Deep subsurface > Groundwater | place...
TCATAAACTTTGCAATTGGCTTTGTATCTGCTTTGTTGCTGTACTTTATTTCAACTGGCAGGATTATTTTTTTATCAAGAATTATATCAACTTCATCCTTTTGAGGCGTTCTCCAGAAAAAATTAGCATTTGCATGCAGGACACAAATGTTTTCAACTATTTTTGAAATGTAGGTTTCATCCTGCCTGTAGGAAATTCCAAGGCAGGAGAATGTTAAGTAATATTTTTTCAGCTTTTTTTCAGTTGTTGACTTGTTCTTTGAATAATTATAAAGTTTTTTTATAAGCTGCGCTGTTTCAAGATAGAATAAGTACTTGGATATGGTCTGCCTTGTAATCCCCAGCTCTCTGGAAAGATTGCTTATTTCAATAATCATGCCTGGATTGTCAATAATTATATTTAGTATAGAGCGAATTATGGATGGATCTTCTATTTTAAATGTCTGGGGAATGTCCCTGAAAACCGCTTTTTCAATTATGCCCTCATTTATATACTTCCTTATTATTTGTGCATCATCCTCTTCTGTTAGTTCAGGAAATCCCCCTGTCTTGAGATAATGCTTAAATGCTGCCTTTATTTCTTTTTGATAAAGGAGATAATTTCCCTTGATTCCCTTAAAGCACAGATATTCTCTGAAGCTTAGAGGATTTAAGCTAAATTCAAATATTCTTCCTGCAAGGGTTTCCTTTGTTTTTCTTATGATAAATAGTGATTCAGACCCTGACACAAATATCTTAGCTTTTTTATTGTCATATATTCTTTTTATTTTGTTGCTCCAGTTATTGACTTTCTGGATTTCATCAAAAAAGATAAACCTTGGTTGCTGGTTATTGATTTCTATGTGTGCATCTATTATTCCTTCCAATTCCTGCTCTTCAAAATCGTCAAATGAAAAATAAAGTATGCTCTTTGGGTCATTCTTTAGAAGAAGCTTTTTTATGATTCCATAAAAAAGGGTTGTTTTTCCAACTCTCCTTAGTCCTGAAACAGCTATTATTTGTTTTTTTGGTATATAGTTATTAATTTCGCTCATTAAGTCCCTTTTTTTTACTTCTACCTTTATCTCTCCTGACTTCCACCAGGGATTGGATTCAACCAGTGCATTTAATAATTTTTGGTTCATTCTGATTAACATACAATTAATTTTATGTTAATTAAACATAACTAATATTTAAATCTTTCTGTTTAGCAGTGCCGGTTGGATAATAGCAAGCAGATATTGCCTTAAGTAATATTGTTTATTTTTGTAGTATCATCAAACCAATAGTATCTTTCTTTTCTGCTTCACCCTGATTTGGAAGTTTGAGCTATAAGTCTATTGCCATCTTAGTAATTATGCCTTTGTAATGACTTTATATAGAAACATATGACTTTTTTATGCTTTGCCTGGCTTTTCCATTGATTTTTTTAGAATTAGCGAATGAATTCTGGAAAATATTAATCTTAAGAAATAAAAAAAATCACTATAAGCTGGTTTTTTAAATGATTAAGTGTTTTACAACTCAATGAAAACAAAACAAGCCAATTCTTTATACCTTACTAACTAATCAAAAACAGAAAGCTTTATATATAATATGTACATTAGTCTTTTATAACAAGACTATGGTTACTAAAAATATATCACTGGGAAAGCATGAAGTCAGGCTTTTATTTAGCCTGGAAAGCAAAAAAATATCTATATTTTCATTTAAGGATGCAAAACTGATATTAAAAACATCAAATGCTTCTGTTAAGAACGTAATTTATAGGTTAAAAAAGAAAAAAAGGATTAAAGAGATACAAAAAGGCAGGTATCTGCTAGCACCTGCTGTTTCCGGCTTAAAAGCCTATTGGGCGGAACATCCCTTTATTGTTGCTAATTCAATATTAAAAGAATATTATATTGGGTTTTGGACAGCTTTAAACTACTGGGGATTTACAGAACAGGTTCCAAAAACAATCTTTATTGCAGTAAAAAATAGGAAAAGACCTTTTTCGTATAATAAACAAAAATTTAAATTTATTACATTAAACAAAAAGAAATTCTTTGGTTTTACAGAAAAAAAAATAAGCAATACTTTATTTAAGGTCTCATCAAAGGAAAAAACAATTATAGACTGCTTAATGCATCCTGAATATTGCGGGGGCATTGTTGAAGCTGCAAAAGCAATCAAAAATAACCATAAAGAATTAGATTGGAATGGTTTATTAAAAATGCTCAATAAGCTGGATATTAATGTTGTCAGGCAGAGATTAGGGTTTATTTTAGAAACATTAAATATAAAAAAAGATATTCTGAAAAAATTAATGAAAAAGGCAAAAGGATTTGCATGGCTTGATCCTGTCCACCCTAAAAAAATAATAAACTATTCGCATAAATGGCAATTGAAGATTAATGTAAGGGAAGAAGAAATTAAGGGAGGCTATTAATGGATGAAATAACATTAAGAAGGACAGCTGGAAGATTAAAAGTTTCAGTAGCCAGCTTAGAGAAGGATTTTGTACTGACAAAAATATTGTATGCAATATCAAAGAGCGAACTAAAAAACAAGCTGGTCTTTAAAGGTGGAACAGCATTAAACAAGGCTTATTTTAATTATTACAGGTTATCTGAAGATTTGGATTTTACAGCTGTTGATACTACTACAAATTATATAAAGAAATCAATAAGGGGTATTGCAAAGAAATTAAAGATAGAGCTAAAAGATGAAAATATTACCAAGTATAGTTATGTTGCTGTTTTTAGATTTACTGATATCTTAAACTACCCTAATAGTGTTAATATTGATATTAATACGGATGAGAGACTAGTACTTCCTTTATTGAAAAAAGATATTAAGCATTTTTATGATATCCCTCCTTTTAAAATACAGGTAATGGATTTGAGAGAATTAACAGCTGAGAAGATAAGAGCATTGATTCAAAGAAAAAAACCAAGGGATTATTATGACGTTTGGTACATTCTAAAAAGAAACAAGAGATTATTAAAAGGAATGAAAAGCTTACTTAAGAAAAAATGTGAAAATGTGAAAGTAAAAATGGATTTAAATGAAATATTCTTGCATCCTAAAGATATTAGGAAGTTATGGGAGCATCATTTAGTTGAATTAGTTGAAAGATTGCCTAATTTTGATAAGGTTATTGAGGAATTAAGAAGCTACATAAACAAGATTAAATGATTGCTAACTAAATACATGCAATTTTTGGCAAAGTATAAGCTCTAAATCTTACCTCTCTTAAAATCTTCCTATTTTTGGGATTTTTACGTTAATAAGAAATTTCTCGCCAATAAAATCAAAATAAAAAAAATCACTAATATTTGATTATGCTTATAGATTTTTAAATGAGTTATTGTTTTTACAACCCTTTGAACACAAAACAAGCCAATTCTTTGCATTAAATTATTTCTTAAGCAGTTATTTTAAGATAAGAAAAAGCATAAAATCATATCATTGGTTTCCAAGATTAATTTAGCTATCCCGGAAAAACCAATGAAAAAACCAGGCAAAGCATAAAAAAGCCCTGTGTTTGTATAAACTAATTACAAAAGCATTATTCATTAAGATAACAATGCCAAAAAATAAATAATTATATATACTAAGGATTATGAATAAATAGATTAAAATGGATTCAGAAAACACATTAGTGGTATTTCAAGGAAAACATATTAGAAGAATCTGGCATAATGATGAATGGTGGTTCTCTGTAGTAGACATTATAGAAGCTTTAACAGGCAGTTCTATTCCGAAGAGGTATTGGTCTGATCTTAAAATAAAGCTTAAAGAAGAAGGATTTGAAGTGTACGATATTATCGTACGGTTGAAATTGCCAGCACCAGATGGTAAATTAAGGCTTACTGATTGTGTAAATACAAAAAACGCATTTAGAATAATTCAATCTATTCCTTCTAAAAAGGCAGAGCCTTTCAAGCAATGGCTTGCAAAAGTGGGTTATGATAGAGTGCAGGAAATAGAAAATCCGGAACTAGCACAAAAACGTATGAAAGAATTGTATAAATCAAAAGGTTATTCTGATGGCTGGATTGAGAAAAGAGTAAGAGGCATTGCTATAAGAGATGAATTAACAGATGAATGGAAAAAGAGAGGAGTGCTGGAAGAAAGAGATTATGCAATCCTCACAGCAGAGATTTCAAAAGCTGCTTTTGGCATGACTCCTAATGAATATAGGAAATTCAAGGGGCTCAAACAAGAGAATTTAAGAGACCACATGAATGATTTGGAAATGATATTTACTATGCTTGGCGAAGCTTCCACTACAAAAATTGCAATAAATAAAGATGCGCTTGGATTTGACAAAAACAAAGATGCTGCAAAAGAAGGCGGAGCAGTGGCAGGAGTAGCAAGAAACGAATTAGAAAAAAGAAGCGGTGAGAGAGTAGTTAGCTCTGATAATTATTTAGAAGAACCTGAGAAAACAAAAAGATTAGGCAGAAAGAAGAATATTAAGAAATTGAAAGAAACAGCATAAACAAAACTCATCCTATAAGTTTAAGGAACTCTAATTAACATAAAATTAATCTTTTGCGTGCTATTTTATTTTGATTTCTTAGGATTAATTGCTTTATTTTCCGGAATTTATTCATTAATTCTAAAGAAACCAATAAAAAAGCCAGGCAAAGCATAAAAATCAAATTGAGTTATTCACTAAGAATTTAGCTTTCTGTAAGAAGATGGTTAGAAATGAATGTGAAAGAATTTGAAAAACTTGTAAAAGAAAAAGAAAATAAGGATCTGGATTTCAAGCTTGAATTGCCTGAATCAAAAAAAATTGCCCAGTTAGTTGCTGCACTTTATAATTCAAGAGGAGGCAAGATAATTCTTGGTGTGGAAGATAAAGGGAGAAAACTCATTGGCATCAAAGAGCCACAGAAGGCAGAGCATAGGTTTACCCAGATAATAAGGCATTGGTGCAGGCTTGATGAAGAGCCAAAGATTGAATTTGTAAAATACAAAGAGAGGAATTTTATTATTATTCACTGCCCTAAAGGAAAAGACACGCCTTATTTTGTTAGGGGAGAGCATATTCCCAGAGTAAGAATTGGCTCTTCTAATATGCCTGCAAATAAAGAAGAAATAGCAAGGCTTTATAGGGAAGGATCAAGCAAGTCACAGGATGTTTTTCCTGTTGAAAACTCAACATTAGATGATTTGGATTTAGAGAAAGTGAAAAAATATTTGAAAAAAAATGAGTTAACAAAACAATTGAATAATAATTACTTAAGGGAGTTAATGTTAAAGGAGCATTTTGTTGTGAGAGAAAACAAAAAAATAATACCAACAATTGCAGGTATTTTATTGTTTGGTAAAAATCCACATTTAAATATAACACAATGTGAAATAAGAGCCGATAGATATGTTGGTGACTCAATGATTGAATGGATTGATAGAAAAGATATTCATGGAACTATGTTTGACATGATTAAACAAACTGAAAAGTTTATGTTGAGAAATATGAGGACTTCAGCTAAAGTTGTTGGATTTAAAACAGAATTTAGGATAGAATATCCTATTGAAGCATTAAGAGAGGCTATTGTCAATGCCATGGTCCACAGAGATTGGCATAGTGATGAAGCAATTTTGGTGAGGATGTTTGATAGCCATATTGATATATTAAGCCCAGGAGAATTACTTAGACCGCTTAAGATAGAAGAAATCAAAAGAGATGATTATGTGCCTTTATCGAGAAATAAAATCATTATAGAAGTTTTGGGAAAATTAGGAATTATGGATAAGAGGGGAACTGGCTTTTTGAGAATTAGAGAGTCTATGAAGAAGTGGAATCTACCAAATCTTGAATTCATAGAAAAATTAGGTTATTTTGTTATTAGGTTTAATAATCCAGCAATACAAAAAATTCCTGAAATAGATGAATCAAAGTTGAATGAAAGGCAGAAAAAAGCAGCTGAATATATTAAACAAAATGGAAGAATAACTACTAAAGAGTATATTACTTTAAATAAAACATCAATTATTACTGCAAAAAGGGACTTAAGTGATTTGAAGAAAAAAAAGATAATTAAATTTATTGGATCAGCTAAAACAGGGTATTACTGTTTTTATAATTTAATAAATGATACTGTAAATGATACTGTAAATGATACTGTAAATTATGCAAAAAAAGGCGATGCAAACTTATAAAATTGATTATGCTGTAATAAGGGACTGTTATAGAATATGAAGAAAAGTTGAATGAAAGACAACAAATTGCTTTAAATTATTTAAGTAAACATAAAAAAATAAAACGAGAAGAATATGCAAAAATGTTTAAATGCTCTACCAAAACAGCTTTCAATGACCTTAACGATTTAGTTAAAAAAGGAGTGCTCAACAGGATGGGAAAAACAGGTAGGTATACATATTACACTTTAAAATTTAACGTGCAATCTAACGTGCAGTCTAACGTGCAATAAAAATACTGCAAAAAAATTATAATACAAAGGTTTTGCTTAGAAAAGGAATCATGGATGAGCGAGGAAGTGGAATTCTAAGAATGGAAGAAGCAATGGAAAAATGGGAGCTTGAAAAACCTAATTATGCAGAAAAAGACGGTTATTTTGTCATCACTTTTAAAGGTCCTAGCAGAGCTGAAAAACCACTTGACGAAGAAATTCTAAAGAATTTGAATGAAAGGCAGAAGAAAGCATTAGAGTACATAAAAGTATATAGTAAAATAACAAGTATGGACTACAGAAAATTGTGTCTTGTTGTTAAAGATACTGCCAATAGGGATTTGGTTGATCTTATCAAAAAAAGAATAATCAAAAAAGAAGGTATAGGTAAAGCAGTATTTTATAGGTTATTTAATGAAGCAGATAAATGATTGCGTCCGATTTGCGTCCGATAAATAGTTTAAAAAGGTAAAGGAAGTCTCAAAACAAGTTTGATAGGATGGCAAGATATGATCTTAAAGATATGGAAAAAAACGAGTATATAACTTTTGTAGGGTCTAAAAAAACAGGTTATTATCAACTTAAATTGCCGAATAAATTGCCGAATAAAAAAAATTGAGGCAAGAATTTTTAATAGTCACATTGATATATTCTATGAAATAAATCAGCAATAAGTGAATTTCTTCTAACAGCAATTTTTCCTAAGGTTTCTTGGATTAGAGACTTAATCAAAAAACCAAGATTAATAACAACTAACCTATCATCAAGTATATCAATCTGTACATTAACACCCTTTTTTTGTTTTTTCACTATCTTTTTTAACAACTTTGCACCGTATTTATTTAATAACATAATAAACACCTCTGCCAACACTTTTTTTGTCAATTAAGCCAAGAGACTTTAATTTGGATAGTTCTCTAAGAGAGGTATCATTAGAAACCTTGAGTAGACTTGCACACTCGCTCGTTGTTATTCTCCCATTCTTCTTAATATACTCAATTATTTCTCTCTGTCTTTTATTTAATGCATATTTTTCTTCCTCAAACTTTCCTTTTGTTGAGAACAAAGTGACAAGAGTGCTGTTCTTACTGGATTTTATCTCTGGCATTTTAGGGTTTAGGAAAATTGCATTGTGTTTCATTTTCCAACAACCTCCCAATGTCCGCCCTTGTCTGGACCAATTCTTTTCAGTAAGCCCTTTTTCTTTAGCTTGACTATATTTTCCTCAACTTTTCTTGAAGATATACCAACAAGTATTGAAAGTTCCCTAGCTGATACATATGGTTTTTTTGATATAAACTGGATTATTTTCTTTTGATTTTCTGTCAGTTTTTCTCCGACCTTTTCTCCGACCTTTTCTCCGACCTTTTTTATTTTCACTTCACTAATTTGAGAGTAAACAACTGCTTTAGTTTCAATCTCATGGAGAACATAATTTAAGTCCTTGTTTCCATTCTTTTTCAATAAAGATCTCACCCCAACAATACCAGAGCCATATTTTTCTATGAAACCAACGTCATACATGTACTGTGAAAGTATTTTATTCACTGGTTTGTGTAAAGGTCTATTTGGAGTCACGCCCTTTGGAAAAGTTCCTGGATTAATTATTTCAACCCTATCATCAAAAATAAACACCCTTACATCAGCAGTTGTTTCATAATCTCTATGTATCAAAGCATTTATTATTAGCTCCCTTAATGCCTTAATTGGAATGTCAAATTTATCCACTCTCTGGAAACTTTTTGCAGTTCTAAAACCCATAAAATTAATATGCTCTTTCAGAAATTTCTCAGCTTGTTCAACCATCTCCCATAATGTGCCCTCACAGTCTAATCTATCAAGGATTACACCATCTAGGATTTTTCCCTTTATCTTCACTAACCTTAATTGTGCGCTGGACAATTTTAGCAGTGGATTCCTGCCAAAAAACAGAATTCCGGCATTTGTTGGTTTTGTGTCTTTAAGTGCTTTAATATTCTTTAAAAACTGGTTAAATGAAATTTTTATTTGTTTGGGGATATTCCTGTGCTTCTCCCTTTGCTTAAGATACCATTTAATTTTCTTTTTGTCAATATTCTTTAAGTCTGCTTCTTCACAAACCTGCTCATCCCAGTAACTCTTTTTGCTTTCCTTTGCTAATTTCCTAATCTCTGAGGCAGACAATTTATGGACAGATTTTCCAATCTTCCCATATACTTTGCCTCTAAAGAAAACTGGTTTTTCATTATGTTCATCCACCTCTATAATTATAATATTTTTACCATTAGATGTTTCAACTTTAATTTTAGGGTAAATTGGATTATCTGTATGCTGTTTGATGTAATTGGCAAGACCCTCAATTGTTTTCCTGCCTATATGCACACCTTTAATCTCTCCTGAATCAGACACACCAACTAAAATTAAACCTTTGTTAGTATTAGAAAAAGCAGAAACATTTTCTCCAATTTCATCCTTCAAGCCTAGAGACTCTTTAAACTCAACTCCATGGCTTTCTCCTTTTTCTATCAATTTTTTAATCTCTTTCTCATTCATTTTTCATTCATTAACAGGTTTGAGCTGTTAAAGACTATTAGCTTTTTTTATGTTTTGCCTGGCTTTTTCATTGGTTTTTTTAGAATTAGCAAATAAATTCCGGAAAATATTCATCTTAAAAAATCACTGCCACTTGGTTATGCTTATATATTTTTAAAGAAAGATTTGTTTCACAACTCTTTGAACACAAAACAAGCCAATTAAATTCCAAAATACCAGAAAAATTAACTTGGGTATAATAAGATCTGGTTTATTTAACGTTCTTTGAAAATACTTTCCCTGTAACAAATTATATCTTTGTCAGACAAATTAGAGATTAATTCATCAAAATTTGATACAAATGCTTTTGCTTCTTGCAGCATTAATCTAACTTTATTTTCTTGACCAACTTTCATGTAATATTGTGCATCAATTCTCTTGCCTTTATGCTGGTTTATTGTTTTAGTTTTGTCTTCTCCTAAAAGCAAAGTAGTTGCAAGAATAGAGCAAGCATGATTTTCACATTTTACTCCAATTCTCTGGAGAAAAGAATAAAGAGCATAATATTCGGAATAATAAATAGCTACAGTTGCCCAAAGAAAATCCTTGTCATTTAAGTCTTTTTCAGCTCTTAGCAAAGAGGACTTTGCCTGTTCAAAATAAGGTTTTGATAATCTTTCATTTGGCTCAATTATTTTATTCCATCTTTCAATTTAAAACACCATCTTAGCTTTTTATTTTGCATAGTATCCCCACATCATATTTACATAGAAAGAATGATTATTTAAAATTACATGATTTTCTTCTATTTCTTTTATAATTACTTCCTGTTCTTTTAATGATTTCATGAAAGAGTTCTCTGATAGGTTAACCTGGTGTACTTTATAAGGCAAGAGATGAAAAGGCAGCTTTTGCCCCTTTTCTGAAACAATAAATAAATCTATATCGGAGTCCTTGTTAGCTTTTAATTTAGCAAAACTGCCAAAGACAATTATTGGAATATTTGTGTTAAAAGATTTCAAGAAAGTCTTAATTTGTGGATAATTTTCTAAGAACAAGTCTGTTTTGTGAATCTCTGCTTGCAATAGATAAGATTTAGTTTGAATGTTATCTAAATTTAAAGAAAAATATTTATTCTTTCCTTCTATCTTGCCTTTGAGTATCTTATCTTTCTCTAATTGAGAAAGAAAGTTTTGGCAGGTTTTAACAGGCAGTTTTGCAAGCTTTGCTATTTGCCTTAAATAAAATTCTGCTTTGTAATTGCCTGTATAAAGAGCGATTACTTCAAGCCATTTGTTTCTTTTTTGATACATATGTATCTATTTAAATACATTAGTATATAAATGTTTTGGCTACAAACGTAACCTCTCTATTGGTACAATTGTAACTTATATTCTATTTTTCATTGAATCAAGAAGGTTAGAAGACCAGAGCATGGCCTCATCAGCATAATAAACAGGGGTTTTATAGGGAGTGCCGTCCGGATTAAAGACTTCAAGATAATTCTTATATTTTTCAACATTTTTAATATACTGCCCAATATATTCCTCTGCCTTTTCCTTATCAATCTTTTTAACAACATCAATAAAGCACTGGCCAAGATTAGTCCAGATAGCGTTGCCCTCGTAATTAGGGACTAAAATGCTGTGCAAGAGCAAATATTTTCCAACTTTTTCTTTTGTATATTTCAGGGGAAACGGCTTGTCCAGTCCCTCTTTTTGTATTGCATCCAATGAAAGCCTAATCATCTTCTTTGAATCAAACAATCCTGTCCAGTATGGAAAAACATTTGCATCACCAGCAACATAATCCAGTCCGGAAAGGTCATCAAGGAAATAACTTCCGTTCCAGAAATTATCTTTTATTGTTTTCTTAAAATCATAACCCTTAAACGGATTGTAAAGCTTAAAATAATCAATGTCATTGCTGAGCATTGCGAGCATGACATTATTGTAAAGGGAAGATTTTCTTAGTGAATTGTCTTTCATTGAGGAAAAATAAGCATTCTTTTTAATCAGCCCAGAATCAGAATCAAATGATTCAAAAAAAGCTTTTTTTATTTCGTTCTCAAGAAAGAACTTATGCTTCAGCAACAGCTCTTTTGCATCAGCTAATCTTATTGAATGCAGAAGATAAGCAGCTGACTCTGGAGTATAGTATGGAAAGTCAACAACAGAATCATTATAGATTGTAGTTGTTATTTTATTATTCCTTGAATAAACATCCAATACAAAGTTAAGTGTTTTAATAACCCTGTCCCTATAGCCAAGATTCAATAATGCCTGCACGCTGATTCCAAAATCCCTTATGTAAAAGCAGGAAAAATGCCCAGCACTTGCCTGAAAATAATTTCCGTTCCAGCAGCTATCAACACATTGCTTCAATATCTGCCCTGCATTTCCATTATACTTTCTTATTCCTTTGAATCTAACCTTAACTGACCTGTTAAAAACACCAAGTGCTTTTTTAAGAAAAGTGGTTTTCATTTTTAAACTATAATGCTAACTTTCATTATTTTCTCCCTTTATTTCTCTAAAATTAATCTTGTGCAGGGCAAGGTATGACAGCCCCAAAAATACCCATATCATGTCCCTGCTTCGGATAATAATGCTGAGTGCAAGCCCTACACTCTTGCTAATCCCAAGCATAACAGATGCTGATGATTGGCCAAATTCCAAAGCGCCGAGAGCAGCAGGCACCGGAATAATATAAGCAATACCAACAAGGGAAAAGAATATAAAAATAGCTACAAATGATGCATTATAACCCAATAAAAGCAATGCTAATTTGAACTCAAAAAACATTAAAATCCATACCAAAAGGAAAGTGAGAAAAGCATTCCTGAATCCCTTTTTGTTGTACTTAAAAAAGTAAATCAAATGCGATTCCATGCCCTTGATGTCCTTTTCATATTTTTTAGTGAGCTTCCATTTGTGAAGCCTTAGCAGCCTGAAGCATGTTGTAAAAAACCCTTTTTCTGTTAGGGTTAAGTGATAAAAAGCATACATTGCAGAAGCCATTACAAAAAAGCCAAGGGCCATGAGGATTGCTGTGTTTTTTGGAACTGTAAAATTAACTAAAATAATAAGTATAGTTATGCACGCAAAAAATCCATCAAGGCTTAATTCCAGTGATTTGTCAATAACAACAGATGATAGTGATTTTTTAAATTCAATATTATGATTCTTGTTAAGCAGGTATGCCTTTACAGGCTCACCTCCAATATGAGCAGAAGGAGTTACATAACTTACTGCAAATCCAGCCAGCTTATAGGTAAAAAGCTTGAAAAAAGGAACCTTACAACCCTGGGCTTTTAGGATTATGTTCCACTTGAATGTATGCAGAAGCATCATTATTATTGATACTGCTATAAATAATATAAGGTTGTTAAAAGAAAAGTAGCTGAAAGCCCTTATTATCTCCTCAATTTTGATATACCAGCAAAGGAATATCACTATAACAATTCCAATTATTGCAGATAATAGCTGTGGTTTTATTTTTCTCATTTTAAAAAAGCGAGCCTGCCGGGACTTTCAAAAATAATTGCTCTTTTTTGCGAACATCGAACTAAGGGGATTTTGCTTTTAAGCAAAATCCTCTATGCGTGCCAGCTTAGCAAGAAGCTGTGAGCAACCATTTGGTTCGAACCCGGGATCTACAGCTTACTTTTGAACTAGCTCAAAAGGACTGAACTCTGTTCAGTAGGAGGCTGTCACCCTATCCAGACTAGGCTACAGGCTCATATCTTCAGGAAAAATATGAAGCTTTATTAATGTTTTGTGTTTTCATATATTGCATGTATAAAATAAAACAGATTCTTGAGGATTTCATAGTAAAAGAAATAACAAACACAGAGTTAAAAGACAGTGGAAATTACACTTATTTCATTCTTAAAAAAAAGAACTACACTACAGAAAGAGCTGTTTCAGCTATTGCGCATTACCTAAAAACAGACAGGAAAAACATAGGATATGCTGGCTCAAAAGACAAAAATGCTATAACAGAGCAGATGATTTCTATTAAGGGATTTAATAAAATAAAAGATATTGAATTAAAAGACATTGAGCTTATTTACAAAGGCAGGGGTGATGAAAGACTTAGTTTAGGTGACTTAAAGGGTAATGAGTTTGTCATAACAGTAAGAAACCTAAGCAAAGAAAAAATTAAAATTAATTCAAAAACATTATCAATCCCAAATTACTTTGATGAGCAGCGCTTTAGCAAAAACAACGCTGAAATAGGCAAGTCAGTGCTGAAAAAGGATTTCAAAAAAGCAGTTGATTTGATTTTAGAGGATTCCTCTGAAAAAACATCTGGTTTTGAAAAAGATGTAAAAGAGCATATTTCAAGACTGCCAAATGATTTTATTGGTGCAATAAAGAAAGTTCCAAAAAAAATAAGGATGATGTATGTGCATGCTTTCCAGAGCTTAATGTTTAACAAGACAATTTCTGAGATAATTATGCTAAAAGAAAAGGAATACAAAAAGGTTGATTACTCCAATGGTTTTTTTGTATTTCCAAAAAAAGAGATAAAAAATGCAAAGATACCAATAATAGGTTTTGGAACTGAGTTCAAGAACAATAAATTAAGAGATATTTCATTAAAAATTCTTGAAGAAGAAGGAATCAAATTAAGGGATTTCATAATAAGGGGGATGCCGGAGCTTGCCTCAGAAGGCAATGAAAGGGATATGTTTGTAATTGCAGAAGACATTAAAACAAAAGTTGAAAAAGATGAATTAAACAAAGACAAAAAGAAATGCATAATATCATTTAAGCTCCCAAAGGGCTCTTATGCAACAATAGTTATTAAGAAAATCTTTAATGATAATAATTCTGATTTATTTGCTTGTACAAAAATTGTTACCACTAAAAAATTACTAAAAAAGAAAGATTTATAAATGATTAAATCATTCTAATAATAAAATGGATGAAAATGAGTTTATATTAAAACTAAATGAGTGTTATAACTTAGCAGATAAAGGTCGCACTCAACGGGCACAAGTTGAGTTTGAAAATTGTGTTAAAGAATTTCAGAAAGAAAGCTTGAGTTATCTTGATACAGCAGATAAAAAATATCATAGGTCAAGACTAAACTATTGTCAGGGATTATTAGATGAAGGTAACATTGGATTAGCAAAATTTGAGTTCGAAAAGTGGTTTGACGAATTTCAGAAAGAGGAGTTAGAATACAATAAAAAAAAGTTCTCAGTAAACTATAAACTAATTTTCAAAATCATGGAAAAAGCAAGCCATCGCATTGCTGTAAATAATTTACTTAAAAGTGCTGAAGAATTTTATAAAAAAGGGGATAAAAGCGGTGCACATAACAATTTGTATATTGGAAGATTGCATGCACACAAGATACAATTAAACATTAAAAATGAAATTTCTGAAATAAAAGAGAGATATAATGACAATGGATTGATTGGAAAAATAGAAGATTGTATTACAGAAGGTTTATTATATTTAACCTAATTCCAGCATTGCGTGATTAAAGCAATAATTTTTGATTATGGTGGAGTATTGTCTATTAAAGGTGGTTTTAGTTCTTTTGGTGAAATATATGCATCTAAATTAGGGGTAGACCCTGAAGAATTAAAAAGGGTGATTATTGATAATTGGTCCAAAGCAAGAATAAGCAAGATGGATTCAAAAATGTTCTGGTTAAATGTTTCTAAATTCCTGAAAATAGACCAGAAAATCTTTAGAAAAGATTTAATGGAATTTTCCGGATTTAGATATGAGGTCTTAGACCTGATTAAAAAATTAAAAAAGGATTATAAGGTAGGCTTATTATCAAACCATATAGAAGACTGGTTAGAAGAAATTATTGCTGAACACAAACTAAATGAGGTTTTTGATGTGATTACAGCCTCATATGAAACAAAAATAGCAAAGCCGGATATCTCTATTTTCAAAGAAACAGTTAAACGATTAGGTGTTGATGCAACTGAATGTATTTATATAGATGATATGGAACAAAACATCCCTCCTGCAAAAGAATTAGGAATGAAGATGATTTTATTTAAGAATTTTGAACAACTAAAAAAAGAGCTTATCTCTTTTTCAATAAAAATAGACTGAAAATTATTCCTCTAATGCCTTTCTGGCATCAGATATTACATTGTCAACCTGCTCAATTGGCCAATCAGCATTAATACTCCTTAGAATTCCTTTTTTAGTGTAATATTTTATTAAAGGCTCTGTTTGTTTTTTGTAAACAATAAACCGTTCCTTTATTGCTTTTGGCTTGTCATCATCCCTCTGGTAAACCTCTCCACCGCATTTGTCGCAAACACCTTTCACCTTTGGGATTATATTCCTGATATGGTATATAGCGCCGCAGCTTTTGCAAATCCTTCTGCCAGAGAGCCTGTCAATTATTATTTCCTCTGAGGCTGTGAAATCCAGCACCTTATCAATAACAACTATTTTATCCAATGCCTCTGCCTGTGCTATTGTCCTTGGAAAGCCATCAAGCATAAAGCCGTTTTTGCAGTCATCCTGCTTTAGCCTTTCCTCAACAAGTTTTATTGTGACATCATCAGGCACGAGATTGCCCTTGTCAATATATGTTTTGGCAAGCAGGCCAATCTTTGTCCTGTTCTTCATAGCTTCCCTGAACATGTCTCCTGTTGAAATCTGCGGAATATCATATATATTTGAGATTTTCTTTGCATAAGTTCCCTTGCCAACGCCGGGCAAGCCCAACAATACAATGTTCATTTTAGCCAAAATATTCCTCATTCTCTTTTCTTGTTGATTCTTTTTCCCAAAAATCCCTCATTTTTCTAATAATCTTTATTATCTTGTTTTTTAAGCTTTCCCATGAACTGAAAAATTCATTAATAAATTCAGCATCTTTTTTTTCGTCATGATTTAACGAAAGCTCTAATGATAATTTTTCAAGAACCTTGAGCTTTTTGTACAATTTAAATATTTCCTCCCTCCCTGCGTCATTAAACGCCCTGTATTCATAGATGCTCACTACTGTATTGTCAGGAGTTAACAAATTCTCAAAGGACTCGCAAACAGAAGTTGTCTTGCTGATTATCTTTTTCATTATTTCCCTTAATAAAAAATCCTCATGCTCTATGATTGAGATTTCAAAGTCCTTGTTTAATTCCTCAAAATCAGGCAGGGAATACTTCTTTTTCAGTTCCTCATATTTTTTCTTTATTTTTTGTTCCATTTTTAAGAGTGAAAGCCTCAGGGGGGATTTGAACCCCCGACCTGCGGATTACAAGTCCGCCGCTATAGCCACTAAGCCACCGAGGCGCAATCCTGGTAGTAAAACCATGGTTTATATAGTTTTCTGTAAAACCAGGGAAAATTTTATATAATATGCATAAGAACAGAGCTAAATATGAAAACAATCTATCCAAGTATATGTGTTGAGAGCTCTTCTTTTTTCACATCCTCTGCTGCAGCAGCACTTGTTAATATAAGGGCCCAGTCAAGATACAAGTATTTGTGGCATTATTTTCGCCCATCACTGTATATAATATACAGGAGAAAGACTGCAAATATAATAAATGTTGAGAACCTTGCAGACAATGTAATAAGAGCCTATGATGTTCTGGAAAATAAAAAATTTAACTCAATAATAGTAGGGCCCGGCTCTGGAGCAGCAGCAGACATTGCCAATGCAATGAATGCCCCGCTGCTTCCTGTTCATACAATGGCAATTGAGCTAAGGCTGTTTAATCCAATAAAGCCGGATAATATTAAAAAGTATTTAAGGGAAGGCAGCGAACTTGCAAAGATTATTTTAAAAAACAATAAAAATATTGATATAATAATCCATGATGATGTCATACATGACAGGACAATGATAAAAAGGTATTTAATCAACAGGATCAAGTTCAATAAGCTTCCAGAAGCATATAATTTCTTTATAAAAAAATACCTTAAGAAAGATGGGACAGTAATCTTCATAGAAAATACACAGTCATGGAAACAGTACAAAATTGACAAGAATATCTGGTTTCAGCTTGGCGGTTATGGCGGAATTGAATTTGAGGAATATGTTAATGGCTCTGAAAGAATAGACAACTGGCTTAAAAAAAGCAATCAAAATCACAACAGCGGCTGGAGCCTTGACTATCCTGTTGAGCAAAGGCCGGAGTCTGAATGGGGCACTCCAATAGGCCTTGATAAGGATGTTAATAATTATTGCAAAAAAAACAAACTAAATTTCATAAAGATACAAACAGACCACATAACAAACCTCAGCCTGCTTAGTGCATATCTATGGTACGAGAGGAATAAAAAAGATGGGCATTCAAATGGCTATTCAATAGGAACATTCTGGGCGCACTCTCCAACAGCATCTGCCTTATCAAGGTATATACCATACTGGGTTCCATGGCCTGATGAGCAAAGCCTGAAGATAGCTGACAGCCATTTAAACAGGATGATAAATGACTTTGATGTTCCAAAAAAAGTTATATTTGCAAGGCATGGGGCAATCGGTCCGGATATTGTTGGAATCAGGGGCTGGGAAGACATGCTGGGAAAACATTTTGATAAAAAAAATATTAAGCTTCATGGAAGCCTGACTAATCTTGTTTATAATAGAATAAAAAAAAGTGTTCACTCACTTGCAACCCTAAACTCAATAGAATCCTATATTAAGGATATAACAATATGGGCAAAAAAGCTAGATAAAAAAAGCAAAGATTCTTTAACAATAAATGATTTAATTAGAATAGCAAGAAAATTGGACTAGAAAAAGTAGGTGTTGGTTTTATGAAAATCGGGATATTCACAAATATTTACAAGCCAGTTATAAACGGGGTTGTTAATTCAATATCTTCTTTCAAAAAAGGGCTGGAAGAACTGGGTCATGAGGTTTACATATTTGCCCCGACATGCCCAGATTATAAGGATGATGAGAAGAACATACTCAGGATTAAGTCAGTGAGGCTGCCTCTTCAGAATGATTATAGGATATCACTTCCACCATTAGCTAAAAAAATGCTAGATGTTATCAAACAATTGGATGTTATACACACTCAGCATCCTTTTGTTATGGGAAACTATGGCTCTTTTTTTGCAGATATTTACAATAAACCGCTTATTTTTACACACCACACGCAGTATGACAAATACAGCCATTACATTCCATTTGAGCAGGAGACAGTCCAAATGTTCACAAGATGGCTTGTAAAGGATTATGCCAATAAATGCGACTGCGTAATAGCCCCTTCTGAAAGCATAAAAAAAATGCTTCTAAACCAGGGGATTAAATCAAGGATTGAGGTTGTTCCAACTGGCATTAATCTTGATGTTTTTGGAAACCCAAACAGGGAAATCATCAGAAAAAAATATAATCTTAGCCTAGAGCAAAAACTGCTTTTGTACGCTGGAAGGATAGCAAAAGAAAAAAACCTTGAGTTTTTAATTAAGTCATTTAAGCTGGTTCTAAACAAAAAGCCAAACACTTATCTGATGCTTGTCGGGAGCAGAACTAAAAAAGATTACTTGGTTGATTTGATTAAAAAACTTAATTTAGAGACAAAGGTTTTTTTGGTTGGGCACTCAAATGCTGTGCAGAATTATTACGGAGCAGCAGACCTTTTTGTCTTCAGCTCTAAGACTGAAACCCAGGGCTTGGTTTTGGTTGAGGCAATGGCAGCAGGAATACCTGTTGTTGCAGTTGATTCAGCTGGAGTAAAAGATGTTGTTGATGGGAAAAACGGAGTTCTGACTAAAGAATCTTTGTCTGAATTTAGTGAAAAAATAATAAAGCTTTTGGAAAATGATGCATTAAGAAAAGAAATGTCCCAAAATGCAAGAAAAACCGCAAGCAGATATTCAATCCAAAAGATGTCCAAAAGAATGCTTAAGGTATATAAGTCAGTTTTAAATTAATTATTTTTCTGCATAAAAAATTCCATACTCGCATAAATTTTCTTTCAAAACCTTATATTGAAGATATCCTCCAGTCACATTTTTTGTCTGAAATTCATTTCTAATTCCAAGAAAATTGCAGATATAAGTAACAATAAAACCAGGGAAAGAAGCCAGATACAGTCTTTTGGATGAATTCATAATTTTATCAGTAATTTTTTTATATTTTATATTTTTGAATCCTATCTCCCTTGACTTGGTTTTAAAGAATAAAGGGGTTTCCAAAGAATCAACTGCCCAGCTATTTGACCATTTACTTACTAATTTTTTTTCCTTCCCAGAAAATTTTGATTTTGAGTTAAAACCATCAGCCACAACCAGTCTTCCTCCTTTTTTTAACAGCCTATAAGATTCTCTCAGGAATTTTTCCTTATCAGAATAACAAACACTCTCTAATGCAAAAACAACATCAAAACTGCCTGATTTGAATTTTGTATTCGTGTAATCCTGATTTGAAAAATTAACTAATGAACTCATATTAAGCTTTTTTGCAAGTTTTTTGGCTTTATCAACCTGATTCTGGGAAATTGTAATTCCTTCAACTTTACAGCCAATTTTTCTAGCAATAAATATAGAAGTTCCTCCAATTCCGCATCCAGCATCCAGAACTCTGTCAGTTTTTTTTATTTTTGCTTTTTCTATTATTATTTCATTGAATCTTAAGAGAGACTGGTCAAAATTTTTTACTTTTTCATCCCAGTAACCATAATGAAAAGCATAACTTTTATTCAGATGCCAGAGAAGCTTATAGTCAATTTCACATGAATCATAATATTTGATTATCTGTTCGTTATTGG
>Ga0210018_1000521_pt1 | contig 19564 bp, 17 predicted proteins | sample CryGeyCG2014_010_2_FD_183967 | JGI IMG/M metagenome (GOLD analysis project Ga0210018, IMG submission 183967) | Groundwater microbial communities from aquifer - Crystal Geyser CG09_land_8/20/14_0.10 (SPAdes) (version 2) | ecosystem: Environmental > Aquatic > Deep subsurface > Groundwater | place...
CAGCTGCTTTGATTGGTTTCATAATTATCTTTTGTTCTTATTGGGTTATCAAAATTATTGAAATTATTACCGGGGTTTCTATTTTAAATCCTGGTTTCTAAAATGGCTGATATTTTTGGTCCGATTGAACCACCAGAAGCAATTAAAAAATTCTCTCCCACCGGTGATCCCAGTGGCTTAATTATTCTTTTTAATAATCTTCTAAGGTTATTGATTGTCGGCGGCGGTATTTACGCTCTAATTAACTTTATTATCGCTGGCTATCTATTTATGAGTGCCGGCAATGATCCTAAAAAAATTGACTTTGCCTGGGCTAAAATTTGGCAGTCAATGGTTGGTCTTTTAATCATTGCTGTTTCCTTTGTTCTGGCTGCTCTTATCGGCAAACTTTTATTTGGCAATGCTAAGGCGCTTTTTGAAATAAATATCTACGGCCCTGGCGGTAGTAAGTTCGTACCACAACAATGATTAATTTTTTATTAGCTCTGCAAGACAAATACGAACCACTCGGAAAACTTGGCGAGGGTGAAGGTTTTGGTCCTTGGGCGGAAAAAATCATCGGTGGATCTCAACCTGAAAATCTTCTAGCCACAATTATGAGCAACATTATTGGCGCGATGACGATTGGCGCGGGTATCTGGTTTCTTTTCCAAGCGATTATTGCCGGCTATAACTACATGAATGCCGCTGGTGATAAAGCCAGAATTGAGAATGCCGGTAGAAAATTAACCAACTCCTTGATTGGTATCGCCGTTGTCGTTGCTGCCTATGGTCTTTTGGCTTTAATCGGCACCTTCTTGGGTATTGAATTCTTGAAGCTTGGTGATCTTTTTAAAACTATTATTCCCGGAGGAACAGGATGAAAGTTATCAACAGCGTCTTGGCTCAGGAAGACGGAATTATCAGAAATCCAGTGATTGACCCAAAATCAAAGCTTGGCGATATTAGCCAAATGTCAGGGGCAGAGATTATTGGCAAGCTTTTAGGTAATATTTTTAACATGATGATTATCGCCGGGGCTGTCATTTTAATTATTATGATTATCTGGAGTGGCATCGCCATGATTGGCGGCAGCGGCGATAAAGACAGAATCCAAAATGCTCAAAAAAGATTAACTTACAGCATTGTCGGTTTTATTATTTTAATTTGTGTTTTTGCCATTGCCAATTTTATCGGCGGTTTTTTTGGGCTAGGGTGGTTTAAAACCTTAAAGTTACCCTTCCCAACGCCTTAATTTTAGATTATATTTAAACTTAATTAGGAAAGGGGGTGAGAAAAATTGAATAAAATTAACAATTTATTAGCAGGCATGGTTATTGCTGCCGAAAACACGATCGATATTCGTCCAAAAGGCGAAGAATTCGGCCGACTCGGTGAATTGACAATTCCCAATATCGTTGCCGGAGCTATTCGTTTAATTCTGGTCATTGCTGCCTTAGTCGCTTTTGTTTTCTTGATTATCGGCGGTATTCGTTGGGTCACCTCGGGTGGCGACAAAGAAAAAACGGCTCGGGCTCAACAAACCTTAACCGCAGCCTTGGTTGGTTTAGTTATTGTTTTTGCTTCTTGGGCGATTATTAAATTAATTGAAACCTTCTTTGGAATTCAAATCTTAACTTTGGAGATTCCAACAGTCTAGGCTGGTAAAATTTTAAAGATGATGAAACGATTTCTATCTTTCTCATTGGTAATTCCTGCTGTTTTAATAGAAGGAGGAACTAGTTCTACCAGTGAAGATGTACCACCGGCCACTATTCAAGACCTAACATTAATCGTCCAAAGAATTCTTAATATTGCTGTCCGATTGGCCGGCATTGCCGCTTTTGTAATGTTAATTGTCGGTGGTTTTCAATATCTCACTGCCGGAGGTGACTCTAAAAAAACTCAAGCGGCTAGTAATACCCTAACCTATGCTATTTTGGGCTTGGTAGTTGTCATCGGCGCTTGGTTCATCCTTCTTTTTATCGAAAAATTCACTGGGGTGAAGATTACGGAATTCGATATCCCAGAAATTCAATAATGAAAAAAACTGCCCTGACTTTTCTACTTATTTTTTTTCTCATTCCTTCCTTTTTAAAATTTAGTGTTCAGCCAATTTTTGCCATCTCAAGTTGTGGGCTTGGAGATATTCAAAACTTTACGGCAACAGTAAATGGGAACCAAATAACCTTCGTCGTAAAAAATGCCCCTCCCACCAGCAACAACAGAACGCTATATATCCTTATTGACTTTAACGAACTAATCGGAGCAAAATCAGCAATACCAATAGCTATTGATGATAAAGGAAATGGGACTGCAATTGGCTCTATAGATACTAAAGGTTCATATGTAGCCCAAATTTTTCCTATCTCTGATCCTCGTGGTCTAGGAATAGATCCTTGTAGTATTGCTATACAATTTTCAATAACTACCGGGGCCACATCTCCTCCTGCTCCAACTAAAAGTAAAGATTGTAGAAATGAAGGCGAGTCTTGCATTATAGGAGACACCACGGGAACAACCAAACCATGTGACCCTGAAAACTATGCTTGTTGCCCTTCAACTTGGGGTAATGTAATCCTTAAAAAAACTGACCCTCTATGTGCCGGTATCGTCCAGACAGAACAAGTTAAAACAACTACGCCACAAACTAAACTCGGCCCAACTAAATATTTAGGACCTGCTATAAATATCTGTGAACCTGATCGCGATGAAGTCTCGTCAGAAAGAAATCCACGCCCAGCCATCTGTTATTTATGCGACAAAGAGCCTCCTCTTACTCCCTCTTGTGCTACCTCTTTTGAGGTCTTCGATGAAATTAAATATCAGAAAAAAGACCCAGAAATAATTAAAAAAGACTGGGAAGGCAATGTCACTGTTGACCCCACCCAAGTTAAAATTCCCTTTGTCGGCAAAAGAAATATGGAAGAAGAGCCTTGGGGAGAAAAAATTCAGTTTTGGAAAGATGCTGATGAAAATGCTAAGCACTGGTTTCAGTTTTGGGAAATTTCCAATGCCAGTGAAAATAAATATCTCGCTGATTATCTGGAAGGAACGAATGAATATTATCGAAACTACGGTAATCAGACGACGATTACCAACTATCAAGGAGTTCTACGAAAATTGACTCCTTTTGAATATCAAAACCAACTTAAAAGAGATCTTGTTTTACGAGTTGGCAATGACGAAGAAAATCAAATTCACGATTATGAAATTAAATACATTGGCCGTTTTTGCTGGGACACGCCTTTCTGGATGGATGCAGGTAAATTTATTTTCGACAAGCTTGCCACAGCAGTGCTTAATAAGACTGTTAATAGAGTTTTTACCTTTTTTAGTGGCATTCTTGATTTTGATGACCCTCCTAAAATAAGTTTTAAGCTACCTGATATTGGTCACTATTGTCTTTATGCCAGCATTCAAGAAGGACTGGCTGGTTGGTTTGTGGCTAAAACCGATGATTTTATAACAAAAGCTTCTGTTGTTAAGCCTATTTATGAGGGGCTTATTAAACTTTCTGATCTAATACCTGGCTTGGTTCATTTCCGACACGCAACAACAATTGAAGGTAATCTTTCTGATTTAGTCCAACATTTTCCTCCTGACCCAAGTGAAGAAAAATATAAAAATGACCTTTCAAGATACACAAAAGATTTTCTGGAATGGGAAAAAAGAGATGATGGTAAGTGGTACCGTCTTTGGCAGGCAACGCCGATGTTAAGCCGGGAAGATTCTCAAGGCGAGATTGATCCCTATTTGGCTGATGAACATAAAGATGATTCTTTTAATATTGAAGAAGAAGCTAAAATTGAGGCTGTCCCTCATTTGGCTCGTCTCTACGAAGGCAGCCAAATCATTAGTCAGATTCTCACCCCTACTGGCAGGGAAATCGAAATAGTTAAAACTTCGGAAATTGCCAAAACCACCCCACCTTATGCCTGTTTTAGAGAAGATTATCTTTTAGCTGATGAAAGCGGTGATGGGCTCTGTTGTGAGAAAATCACAGAAACATTAACAGCCTGGGAGGAATTCAAAAATCCTTATTACCTTTGTCATTATGACCTATTAAACCGAGACACATGGCATTGTATTGATTCAGTTAAAAAAGAAGTCTCTCGTGGCTTTGGCGTCAACCTCCAACATCCCTATCTGGATGAAATCTGGAGTTATACTACTAATATCAATGGTGGGTTTTTCAATATCTTTCGCCCCTATGGTGTTCCTGCTTTTGAAGACATCGCCGCCGCTGACAAAATTTCTTATGAATACTCAAACGGCAGTGTCTCTCCACAACAAGGTTTATTTTTCTTCCCTCATCTTGGCGGTATTCAAAAAGCAAAAGAATATGTTGTTAACGAAGCTTTATGGCCATATGAAGAAAAGCAGTAGTTGAAATTAACAATTGAAAATTGTAGATTGTAAATATAATACATAAACCTGCCATGAACCAAAAAAATCTTTTTAAAAAATTTATTTTAGGAATTTTTATCTTTCTTTTCATCATCCCCTTATTTGTTCGTCCCGCCAAAGCTTTTGAAACTAAGGGTTCTTTTTTTGAATTCGAAGAGGCCATCGGATCAGAGGAAATGAATCTACAGAGTTTTGTTAATGAAACCCTTAAGGCTATCATGGGTTCTTTCATTCATTTCATTATTGGGCCCTTAGGAACGGGCTGTTCACCAGAGACCCCAGATAATTGTCTAACTCAGGGTGAGGGACAATTTTTAGGTTTAATCCCGACTACCTCACTCATCATCGCCAATCTTTATTCCTCTCCTCCAGCCTCAGGCCTTCAATATTTTGCCAATTTAGGTAGAAAAATAAGTATCGTCAGTCCTGCTTTTGCCGAAGAAAAATTTAATACTTTTCGAGTGATGGAATTCATCCAACCTCTTTGGACAGCCTTTCGTAATTTAAGTTATGTCTTGTTCGTTCTTATTTTAGTCGGGATGGGTTTTGCTATTATGTTCCGGGTTAAAATCTCACCCCAAGCTGTCATCACCATCCAATCCGCTCTTCCCAGAATTGTCATCGCCCTTATCTTAATTACTTTTTCTTATGCCATTGTGGGTTTAATTCTTGATGTTGGTATGTTTCTAAACTCAACTTTAGGCGCAATTTTTAAGGGAATTTTTGTCTCTAGATTTGACAATAACTGGGTAATGGTTTTGGCGGAAAAAGCTTCCGCCGCGCTTAGTCCGGCACAAGTACACCCCTTGGTTAGGCCTTTTGCCGATGCTTTTGTTTATGGAGGAACCGCGGGAGGAGCCATCTTTGTTGCCGCCTTTGCCTCAATCACCATCATGCCCTTATCCATTTTAGTTTGGCTCATTATCGCCATCCTTTTAGCCATCGCTTTTCTAAAAACCATCTGGGTATTATTAAGAACCTTTGCCATGATTATTATCAACATCATCTTCGCCCCTTTAAGAATTCTTTTCGGTGTTTTACCAGGTAATAATGCCACTATTGACTGGTTTAAAGACATTATTGCTAATGTGGCTATACTACCGGGGATGTTATGCCTGTATTTTATTGGTAATTATTTAATCATTGAGGGCATTCAGGGTCAGGTGACAATGCCCATCAGAGCATCAACTGAGGGATTCGGGCTATACGGTGGTTTCTGGATTGTCTCTGCCTTAATTCTTCCCCTTATCGGCATTTTTATTCTTCTTTTAATTCCTAAGGTGGCTGATATTATCCAATCATTCATCACCAAGAAACCATTCCAATATGGAACGGCTATTGGGGAAGCGATTGGACCAACGATGATTGCGGGTAAAATGGGCGCTACTTATGGCGTTGAGGAAACCTATCAACGACTCTTTGCTGGAGGAAAAGCTCCACTTAAACGATATGAAAAACAAGCTGGGGCAATTAAAGACCTCATTCAGAAAAGACTTTCAAAATAGGTTTTCTAATCTAGAAATGTCATTAAACATGAGTAAAGAAAGAACTTCCAATCAAAAAAAAGAATTAATTAAAGCAATAACAAAGCCAATTGTTGACTCTCTATACAAAAGAGCTACTCGTAGCAAAGGATGGGCAGTTTCTGGCCCCAGAAGAAAAATTTTGGATTTAATCAAAAAGACAACAGAAAATAACTAACAATAATTCAAGTTATAATCAATAAGCGCGAGCCCCTGCTCTTTTAGGTAATTTGAGTTTTTCTACAAGCCAATCAATATCTTTTGGTCTTAAAAATCCACACTGATAAGCATGATTCAATATTTCCCACACTGAAATCGGCCTACGAGAAGCTTCACCTAAATATTCATAAGACCAGTGTTGATCATTGGAATATGTAGAATAGTTAAATTCTGGATTTGTACCGAGTATAATTGGGGCTTTTTTCATGTCCTCGGGATCTGCAAAAAGCAACATTCCTGCTACCCACCACGCTCTTGGATTATCCTCTGGTTTCACTTCTTCGTTTACTTCTCCCAAAACCTTCTCCCAATTTCTTAATCTTTCCCCAAAAAAATCTGGATTGCTTAAATCTTTAAGTGTAGGTCTTGATCTGATATCTTCAAGCACCTTAGACGCCCTAGCACGTCTTAACAACCAAAGCGCAAAACTTCCAGTCCCTAATTCTTCGGTGTCTAAGCCTGATGGCTGTAATTCTGTCAATGCCCACGGCAATTTTCCTAAGGGGATGCTTCGGTTCCACCAAATTTCCCATAAAGACGTAGTTCCCCTTTCTAGCTTAACAATTGCTTCATGAAGATAACTCTTGCATAACTGTTTCTTCCCCTCAGGACAAATTTTGCCTAAGCTTATTGGATATCCAGTATGAGTAAGGTACTTTGAGATTCTCTTTCTATTGCCATCCGCATCGCATCCCCACTCCAACTGTCTTTTTTTCTCTAAGTGAGCTGTCCAGGTAAATAAGTCGTTTCCTATTGGAGGATCAGCAATTTTAACCCCTTTCTCACCGGTTTCCTTATCTGTTACAATTCCGACTCCCAAGGTAGCCGGAATCTCCCACGTTAAGGCCAATCTCCAAGCAAACCAAACTGCATCCATTCTCCCCCCTGCTTCGTTTAAAAGTTCAGAAAGCCATCCTCCAAAAATCCTGTCATTCTTAAAACCTTCTGCATATATATTAAACTCTATTCCATTTCTATTTTTATTAGATTTCCTCAACTCTTCTGGTAATTTTTGCACATCTGCCATTTCTACAATCTTTCTTAAAACCTTATCAACCCCTAGCCCAAAATCTCCCTGAAGAGCTGCCATCCAATGCCCTTTATCGGGCTTTATTGACAATCCGTAATCAGGAGCTCTAGCAAGAAGATTTGCCCCCAACCCCGCTTCTTCACAGCTCTTCATTCTTTGGCTAAAAGCAACATCAATAAGCCCTCGTGCTTCTGTATGATTTTCAAGAGATATTAATTTTTTAATTTCTTCTTTTTCCTCTTCTTTTAAATCTCTCCTTTCTTTTTTGGCTACCCTCTTAACTCCTCTTACTCTTGTTCTTATTTTCTCCTTCATTGCCGAATTTAGATAATAAGCATTTGGCCTTTCTGTGGCGCTTTCGGCTGAAGTAAAAAGATTTTGAAGATAAAGACGGGTTTCCGGTTTATCCAAATCGTAGCCTTCTACGCCGAAAACTAATCCCTCTCTAAAGGCAAGGGCTGTATCTATCGCTACGGGTAAATCCTCAGGTTTAGCTAATTGAATCTCTTTGATTAAATCCTCTCCCTCAATAACAAATACGCCGCGCTCTCTCTCAAAACGCAGTCTTTCTTCCCCTGAAAGCTGTTCACCAATAACATGTCGAGCTTCTGGTCCTTCTTCAGCCATAAAGTTTCTCCTTTGACTAATTATATCATAAGAAAACATAATAACCACCTTAAACAATTCCCTAAAGCTCAAGTTGGATAATGATGATAAATTTACGGAAGAAAGAAGAAAAACTACAAACTCCAATCCTGCCTTTCAGAATTATAATATTCCTTGGGGTTTAAAATCGCTAAAATAATTGTGTCTTCAACAACCTGTTGAGATTTCAACTGTTCCTCATTTAAAATGTTTTCACCTCTTCCATCGGTTACTTTGAGGATTTCCCCTTTTTTTAAATATTTGGGCTCTATGTATATGTAATTATGTCCATGACTCTTGCTTTCTTCACCCCAATGACCCCATTTAGCCTTAATTCTAAGAAACATCTCTTTCTCTAGTTTCAGTGATTTTGCTTCTTGGAGGGACTCTGACACTCTGTAAGGATAAAAACCTTCACGATAGGGTAACGGAAAAACTATTTCTGACGAAAAAATATCTGAGATATTACTAAAATTTTTATATTTCCAAAAGTAACGCTCTGCCACCGTGGAAAACTCTGCTCCCAACTCAATGTTAAAATTTAAATCTTTTCTTACCTTCTGGATTCCTTTCAATATTTCTTCTATTCTTGTGTCTTTTAAAATTGAGACCAGCGGTCTAATTTGGTTTACCAACTCACGGTTAACCACCGCCGTTCTTTCGTTGATGGCTTCTTCGAACTCTCTTTTTTCTCTTTCCTTTTGTCCTGCTTCCCTTTTTGTTTGTTCTGCCTCTAATTTTTGAAATCTTTCAACAATATTTGACATTTTTCCTCCTTCTAAAAACTGCCCCTTCAGGCAGTTAATAAATTTAATAATTGGTCATTTTATAGCACTTTAATTGATAAAAGTCAAACAATTTTGCTCTATTTAGGTTCTTGAATGATTACTTTATATACAGTTGAAGTCATTTTAGAAGCTCTTTAGAATAGAAAGAAAGTAAAAAAACTGCCCATGGAACAACATCCAGTACCACAACACATCGCTTCTTATGAATTTCGCCTGATTGGCGATATGACTTTGAAGCAATTTGCCCAACTGGCAGCCGGGGCGATTCTTGGTTTGATTATTTACGCTCTGCCCATGCCTGGAATCTTTAAATGGCCTTTAATTGTCTTTTTCGGTTTTTCCGGTTTTGCCTTTGCTTTTTTGCCCTTTAATGAAAGGCCTTTAAGCAACTGGGTGCTTTCTTTCTTTAAGGCCATCTTTGCCCCCACCCAATTTATTTGGGCGAAAACAGCCCAAAGGCCAGAAATTTTTGAACCTATTAGTTTTAAAACAGCTACTATTAAAGAAACCCCATTAAAAAGCGATCAGGAAGGTCTTAATCAGTATTTGGCCAGTTTACCTTTTACCGAAGCTAAAAATCCCTTGGACCAGCAAGAGGAAAGCTTTTTAAAAGAAGTTACTAATCTTTTCCAACTAGCACACCCAAGGGTAACACCTATCCAACCTCAACCAAGTTTTCAATCAGCACCTTTACCTCCCTATCGTCAAAGACCACAACCGACAAAACCATTAGTTCGCCCTTCTCAACCGAAACCCCAACCGGTAATTCTGCCACAAAAACCAGGCCGACCCAGAAAAGCAGCGGTGGAAGCTAAAATCAATCCGGCTTTGCTTATTCCGGCCCCACCAACCAGGCCTAATATTATTGTCGGCATGGCTTTAGACAATGAAGGAAAGATTGTCGAAGGGGCCATTTTGGAAATCAGAAATGCCCAAGGCTTGCCTGTCCGGGCTCTAAAAACCAATCGCTTAGGACAATTTATGATTGTCACTCCTTTGGAAAATGGTCCTTATGAAATTGAAGTCGAAAAAGAAGGCTCTCATTTTGATATAATTAAAATTGAGGCCAAAGGAGAAATTATTAAGCCAATCGAAATACGCGCTAAAGGTTAATATGCCCGATACTGCCAAAGTTGCCATCCGTGCTTCAACTCAAGAACACCTTGAGATTGAGGATATTAAAGACGGCATTGTTCTTTTGAAAGATGGTTCCTCTTGTCTGGTTTTAGCCACCACGGCCATTAACTTTGGTCTTTTGTCAGAAAAAGAGCAAGAAGCCACCATCTATGCTTATGCCGCTTTGTTAAATTCTTTAAATTTTACGATTCAAATCGTCGTTCGTTCGGCCAGAAAAGACATCTCCTCTTATTTGGCTCTTTTGGAAGAAAGAGAAGCCAAAGAAGAGCGAAAATTAATTAAAGACCAGATTGGCAAATATCGCCAGTTTATTCAGGAAACCGTGCAAAAAAACAACGTCTTGGATAAAGATTTTTATATTATCATTCCCATGAGCGCCATAGAATTAGGAGTGGCCAAAACGTTCAAAAAAACCGTTAGTCGCCAAAAAAGCCTGCCTTTTGACAAAGGCTATATTCTCCAACAAGCCAAAATTAATCTTTACCCCAAGCGGGATCATCTTTTACGCCAATCATCACGCTTGGGCTTGAAATCTTCTCCGTTGGAAAGTCAGGAATTAATTCGTCTTTTTTTCAATGTCTATAATCCCGAATCCTCAACTCAACCAATGGCGGAATCATCTCAATATAAAACACCCTTGGTTAAAGCCGCTATGATTCCTAAGGTAGAAACAAAAACAGAAAAAACCGAAGTTGAAGAATCAACTATTAGAAAACAAATTAACAATCTTGTTAAAAAAGATGAACCTGCCATTTCTTAAAAAACCAGAAAAAAATAAAGAACCAGAAGCTCAAATGAATGAGCCAGTTTTTCAATTGGGGAAAGGGATGGTTTCGGTCCAGGATATTATTGCCCCACCAGCCATTGAGGTTGATTTTGATTATCTTAAAATCGGCAACAAATATTTCCGTACTCTTTTTATCGCCGGCTATCCCCGCTTTGTTTCCGCCAACTGGCTGGCCCCTTTGATTAACTTTGACCACTCCTTGGAAATTGCCATGTACATTTATCCGATTGAAGGCAAAGGGGTTTTGGATAATTTAAGACGGAAAATTGCGGAGATGGAAGCCGAAATCCAGACCGATGTGGAAAGGGGACGCCTGATTAATCCCAGCACCCAAGCCAAATTAGAAGACGCCTGCAGTTTGCAGGAACAATTGGTCAAAGGAGCTGAACGTTTTTTCCAGTTTGGTCTTTACATCACCATTCCGGCTGATTCTCTAGAAGAATTAAATAAAGTCACTAAAGAAGTCACTTCTACTCTGGGCTCTTTACTGATTATTGCCAAACACGCCACTCTGCAAATGGAAGACGGTTTTAAAACCACGGTGCCAACTTGTATTGACAAGTTAATGATTACCCGTAATATGGACACGACTTCTTTAGCCACCACTTTCCCTTTTACCTCCTCGGAATTAACCGCCAATGAAGGTATTCTTTATGGCATCAACGAGCACAACGATTCTTTAATTATTTTTGATCGCTTTTCTTTAGAGAACGCGAACTCCTGTTTGTTCGCCAAATCGGGCAGCGGAAAATCGTACCTTGTTAAGTTGGAAACCCTCCGTTCGTTAATGTTTGGTACGGAAATCATCGTCATCGACCCCGAGGCTGAATACAAGGCCTTAGCCGAAGCGGTTGGCGGAGAATACATTACTTTTGGCTTTCAAAGCCAATCAAAAATCAACCCCTTTGATTTATCAGCCGTTTATCAAGAAGGAGAAAATGAGCTGGGTTTAAAGATTCTTTCTTTACATTCTCTCTTCAAGGTCATTATGGGTCAGCTTTCTTCATCAGAAGAAGCCATCTTAGACCGAGCTTTAGTTTTAACCTACAAAATGAAAGGTATCACCAACGACCCGGCTACCCAAAAGAATGAACCGCCGTTAATGGAAGACCTTTATAAAACCTTAATCGGCATGGAAGAAGCCCAAGCCAAAGGTTTGGCTGAGAGAATTGAAAAATTCGTCAGGGGTTCTTTTGTCGGCATCTTTGACCAGCATTCCAATGTTGATATTAGAAATCCCTTTACGGTTTTTTCAACCAAAGAATTAGAGGAAAGCTTGCGTCCAATCGCCATGTTTATTATCCTTGATTATATTTGGACAAAAATTAAAAAAGAAATGAAACAAAGAATCTTAGTCGTTGATGAAGCTTGGTATCTAATGAAATATCCGGATTCAGCCAATTTCCTTTATTCAATTGCCAAAAGAGCCAGAAAATATTACTTAGGTTTGACCACCATCACTCAAGACGTGGAAGATTTTTTAACTGGAGATTACGGCAAAGCCATTCTGACCAACTCTTCTATCCAGGTTCTAATGAAACAATCGCCAGCGGCCATTGATAAGGTTGCCCAGGTTTTTTACCTCTCGGAAGGAGAAAAACAACTTCTGCTTTCGGCCAATATCGGTGAGGGCATCTTTTTTGCTGGCCCGAATCATGTGGCCATTCGCGTTGTTGCCTCCCCTGAAGAGCACGAACTGATTACCACTCGGCCGGAAGAATTAATGGCAATACAGAAAAGAAAAGAAGAAATGATTCAAAAAGCCAAACAAGCTACTGTCCAAAATGAAACACCGCCAACAATATGATTCAAACCACAAAGCAAGAAAAACTAGGAACTTTATTAGCCCTCATTTTTAAACTTCAGGACGAAACAAGTTTTCCTGACCAAAAACAACGTCAGGAAGCTTTAAATAAATTAATCATTTATGCCCAACAAATCGGTCTTAGCCTTGATCCTGACGATCCTGAATTCTTACCAACACTGCTGATTAAAATCTTAGAAGAAAGCACCAAACCAACCGAGTTACCGCCAGGCAACTTACCGCCCCAGGAATTAACCGAAATTTATGAGAAGGAAAAACAGGAAAAAGAAGCTCAAATACAAGAAGCTATTGGCTCTCCAAAGGCTTACAGTGATTATCATAATTATATTGAGCTTTTTAAACAGTGGGTTTTAAAAAACAAACCACAACTCCCCGACCAACTAGCCACAGCCATCGCTGAAGAGTCAGCCCAAAAAACAATTGTTTCTCTTGAACCAATTGCTCAACCGAATGTTTTAAGCGAAGAAGACAAAAATAAAATTCTGGAGCAAGCAGAAAAAATTGTTAAAGATGAATTAAAAAAAATTGAATTTGAAGATAAAACAGTTATTCAGGGAACCGAAAAAATTACAACCAAAAAACCTCAAAAAATCCCAGGAATTCAATTACCGATTATTCCTGAGGAATTTAGAGAAACCATCAAGGCCCAGTCTATTAAAATTGCCGCCAGCCCGCAAATTATTCGTCCCTTACAAGAAACAGTCAGAACAAAGACTATTCCCTATCGAGAAATCCCTCTATCTGATAATATTATTAAGAAACTAGAACAACCTCCAGAGGAAATTACTTTCCTCCCTCTTTATACTCTTTTACACCCCAAAGTTTTGACTACCTGGATTGAAAAAAAACTTTACACCATCCCGGCTAAAATTTTAAAGATAGGCACTGAAGAAGCAACCTCTGAATGGCAAGCCATGGCTCAACAAGGTCTTTTCACCGAAGATTACCAAAGTAGTATCGAAACCCTAAAAGATTGGGGAGCATCTATTGACCATCCTCTTATTAAAAAACTTGAAGATAAAGCTGAACATTTTAAAGAACAACAAAAAATCCCCTATAAAATTAAAAAGGGCATTTCTCTAATTCAATCATGGCGAGATACAGCAGCCGCTAAAATCTTAAAGCACTATTATCATTTTGATAAAATTACCGGCCGACATAAAATTTACGACAAAGACCTGAAGGCAAATTTGCCCAAACTTTCTCCTGATTTAGTTTGGAGCCAGGGAGGTTACGCTGGTTTTTTAAGAAACACCCTTAGTCACTTTCGTTTTGTTATTAGAAGTTATGAAAAAATCAGTAAGTTTGTTACTAAAGGAAAATATACTTCTATTTTGATTCCCGTTAGAAATTTCTTTTCTCAAAAAATCACTCAACCAGTAATTAGATGGTTGGCGAAAACCGCGGCAGGCAAAGCTGTTAAAGCCGGGGCTAAAAAAGCTGCGGTCTGGGCAGCCACCAAGCTAGGAATAAAAATTGGCGTAAAAGTCGGAGTGGCCGCCGCTGGGGCAGCCACCGGCCCGCCCGGTTGGGTTGTAGCCGCTATTACAATTGGTCTGGACATCTTAAAAGCTCTCAGTAAAAAAATTTTCGGCTTTATAAGAAAAATTATTCAAGATCCAGAAAAAGCTTTAGGCTCTGTGGGCTTAGGTGTTCTTCTTTTAGTTTTTGTTCCCATGCCAATAGCTTTAATCGGTATTTTACCGATTACCATTGGTGGAATTGGTTTGGTAAGTTTTACTCTAGCTCCAGCGACCCTAACAACCATTGGTGGAGGCATCGGTGCTTTCTTTACCGCCATTGCCACCCTACCTTTTACCCTACCAATTGCTCTTTTTGTCATTATTCTTTTAAGTGTTTTGGCCGGTTTAACTTTATTTATTGTGATGGTTGTTAGTGGAGCATTTATCTTACCTAGTAAAGTAGCAGAGGTAACACCCACAGCTATTTCTCCTTATGTCTCAGAATATTTTGATCTAACCAAAACCGCCTCAATTTATACAATAAAAGAAATTAATCAGTTACCAAAAACTATTGAATACACCATTACTCTTTCACCCAAAAATGGCAATATTCTTCTTCATCCTCAAATTAGTGAAGTAGTCACTGTTTCCAAAGAAGGGACAGCGCCAACTGTTTCTCCTTGCCAATTTGAGGAAGAAAATTCTTTACCCGAAGAACTATCTCAAACAAAAACTTTAACCTGCCAAAAAACTTATAATGAAAGATTTTGGGATAGCGCCATTATTAATATTGTTAATCTCACCACTGGAGTAGAAGAAGAAATTGGTATTCATAAGGGCATTGCCAGCGCGAGTATCACCATTGGTAAACCACCAGGAGAATGCCCCTCTGGTTGGCCAATCAATCCTTCTGAGGCCCCTGGGGCTTATATTTCTCAAGGGCCAACAACAACTGGTTCACATCAGGGCGATGAGGCAATTGATATTGCGGTTAAAAACAATACCCCAGTTTATAGTACTCATGAAGGTCAGGTTGAGAAAGTTTATAACGATGCTAGTGGTGGTGGAAAAACGATCGAAATTAAAGGCAAATGTCAAGGAATTGAATTTCGATCAAAATACCTACACTTAAATGCTTTTCTTGTTAAGACAGGCGCTCTTGTGACTAAAAATTCTTTGATAGCGCTCTCAGATGATACCGGTGCCCTCTCTCAAGGAGCACATCTTGACTATCGCTTTTCTGGCTTAAAAATGGAGCCACCATATATCCCAGTTGATGTCCGTGGATGTAGGGGGAATAAAATAAATCCATGTTATAGTTTTTAAATTTGGTTTATAATATTTTAGAATGATAAAAATTAAAACTTTTTTCCATAAATATTGGCTTTTTATTCTTTTAGCTACCATTGGAACCATATTGGCGGCCTTTTATTTCTTTAACAAAACTACACTCTTAAAGGAAAAAGAAATTCTGACGGGTATCATTGCCCCAAAAATTACTTATTATTCTTCCATTAAACCCAACCTTAATTCACTAGAATCAAATTTCCCTGATTTTCCAGAAAAAATTGAAATATTTCAAGTTAACTACAGTTCTTTTTCGGACGAACAAGCCATAAAAATCAGTAAGGATTTTGGCTACCAAGAAAATCCTTTAGTTACCAATGATATTTATGGTTCAATTTATACCTGGTCGAATGATTTTAATAATCTTTCTGTCTATCTTAAAGAAGGAAAATTTCATTATGGTTTAGATTTATTAAGAAACCCGGAATTAATTTCTGGGTTACCACCATCTATTCAAGAATCAAAAAATAAATTTAGTGAATTATTAAAAGAAAAAGGGTTAGAACCATTAAATAAAATCAGTGTTGATTTTATTAATGAGGGTTATTATTTTGGTGATGAAGCTAATTTTATAAAAACTAACCAAGAAGATCCAAAAAGAACCTTTGCTTTTCTTCAAGCTCTTTATAAAGTAAATAATTCTAAAATTGATGGTCCTGAAACTCCTTTGATTAGTCTTTATTTCGCTAATAACTTTCAAATCGCTCGGTTTGATTATTCAAAAATTTTTGAAAAAATTGACTTACTTGATTTTTATCCTTTAAAAACCCAACCAGAAGTAATCGAAACAATTCAAAATAATCCACAGATTAGTTTTCTTAAAAATTCCGAGGGTTTTTATCAAGAAAATCTTATTTATGACGAAAAATTACCTGAATTAAAAAATTTATCATTCAATAAAATTGAACTTATTTATTACAAGGAAGTTAGCCAACAAACTTCTTTACAACCGGTTTTTCTAATTACCGGCACAGCTGTTTTAAATGACGGAACTCAAGCTGAAGCCGGGCTTTATCTCCCTGCCATTAAAGATGAATATCTTCTAAAGTAAGTTACTCTTGAATCCGAATCGGCATGATGATATGAAGGAAAGATTTATCATCGGCTGGCGAAAAAACGCCGGGGCTTAAAGCATCGCTCATTTGAAGATTAATTAAATCAGATTTAATGGCATTAAGAAAATCCATTAAATAACGAGCATTAAAAGCGATTTCCCCGCCGCTGCCTTCAGTTTTAACTTCTAAGGTGATTTTATTTTCACCTAATTGGGGGCTGTTGGAACTAATCTCTAATTTATTATTCTTAATTTCAAACTTAATAATATTGGCAGCTTCTCTGGCAAAAATTGAGGCCGTTCTCACTGCCTGAAGTAAATTCTCCGTTTCAATGGTTAGCTGTGTTTTTCCTTTATTAGGAATGATTTTCTCAAAATCAGGGAATTTCCCTTCAATTAAACGAGAGATAATCTCCACATCAGGAGTAGAAAAAATAACTTGGTTGTTTTTAGGAGTAATTGTTAAACCTAATTCTGGTGATTCTCCTGCTTCGGTTAAAATTTTACTGACTTCCATTAAAGCCCTAGCGGGAATTAATAATTCTTCCTGGAATTTAGCTAATTTTTCTATTCCTTTTAATTGTTTAATTTCTTTAACACTTAAGCGATAGCCATCAGTGGCGACTAAAAACAAGCTTTCTTTTTTTATCTTTAAAAGAACTCCGGTTAAAACCGGCCGGCCTTCATCTTGAGTCGCGGCAAAAGCAACTTGGTTAATAACTAAAGATAAATCTTTAATCCCTAATAAAATTTCAGCTTTCTTCTCTAAACTTGGAATTAAGGGGAACTCCGCTGTGGGTGAGGTTAAAAAACTAGCTTGGTATCCCTCGCAATCAACTTTTAAAGAATTGTTAATTATTTCCAGATTAATTTTTTGCGGCGGTAAAGAAGAAATATATTCAGTTAAAAGTTTAGCTGGTAAACAAGTTTCACCTTCTTTTTCAATTTTAGCTCCTAGCCAAAGATTAATACCAGTCTCTAAGTTGGTTGCAGTAAGTTTTAATCTTCCTTGATTGGTTTTTATTAAAACATTATTTAAAATTGGTAATTGGGTTTTAGTGGTAATAAAACGACTAATCGTATTTAAGCCTTTAGTTAAATTTTCCTGGAGAACTGAAACCTTCATAGTTTAATTTTAATTCATTTCCCTTTTTTTCTCAATGGTTTTTAAGTTTACAGTGTTTATATATTTAATTAGTAGTATTAGTAGTCTTGTGGATAAGTGTATTTCTTTTCTTTTTTATAAACGATTTTTGGGTTTTATTTTTGTTTAAAAAACTGTTGATAATTTAAGATTAATTGTGGATAAGTGTAAAACCCTCAAAACTTATCCATAAAGCTTTTTTCTTATCCCCATAATATTAACACGTAAATCCTCAGAGCTGGGTAAAAGCTGAGTAATCTTTTGCACACCGTGCATCACCGTCGTATGGTCTCGGTCACCCAGGAAGCGACCAATGTCCATTAAAGATGTTTTTAAATCATTTCTTAAAAGATACATGGCAATTTGTCGAGGAAGGACAATTTTTTTATCTCTTTGTGGCCCAGTAATTTCTGCAAGACGTAAATTAAAAAAATTAGCAATGACACTTAAAACCTCCTTAGGTTTAACTAATTTTTGTGGGGCAATCATCTCATTAACTTGCCCAAGGAGAGCTTCAACCAATTCTGGGGTTAAAGGTTCTTTTTTCGTCTCTATCTCCGTCATTAAACGAATAAGAAACCCCTCTAATTTACGTGTCGAAGTAATATTACTGGCAATTAATTGGGCAATATCCATTGGTAGTTTAATGTTTTTTTGCTGAGCCTTAATTAATAAAATAGCGGTTCTTAATTCAAAATCTGGTGCTTGGATATCAATAATTAAGCCCCCTTCAAAACGCGAACGTAAACGATCTTCAAGCTTGCTAATCTCCTCTGGTCGGCGGTCTGAGGTGAGAACAATTTGCCCGCCAACTCGCCAGATGGCATTGAAAGTATGGAAAAATTCCTCTTGAACCGCGGTTTTACCGGCGATGAATTGAATATCATCAACCATTAATAACCGCGCCGAGCGGTATTTTTCTTTAAATTCTTTAGTGGTTTTTTCGCGGATGGCGTTGACAATTTCATTGGTAAATTCTTCACCCATGCAATAAATGATTTTGGTTCGACGATTTTTCTTTAAAACAGTATTAGCAATCGCCTGCATTAAATGAGTTTTGCCGACGCCAACCCCACCATACAGAAATAAAGGATTGTAGGCTTTGCCTAGCGATTGAGACACAGCCATCGCCGCGGCATGGGCCATCTGGTTGGTTGGGGAGACAGCAAAGGTTTCAAAATTAAAATCAGGTCGGAGCCCAACCCTTTTAAGGGCTTCTTGGAACTCTTCATCTTCAGTCTCTTTGCCTGGGATTTCAAAAAGCGTCCCCTTAGTCAAAAATTTACCCTTTTCTTTTAAAAACGGCTTTTCTTTAACGACAAAAACCAAATCATTCTTTTTCTTAGTTATCTGGTCTAAGGCATTTTTGATTAAAGCATAATAACGATTTTCAATGGTGTTGCTGATAAAACTGGAAGGGCAACCGATTTCCATAATCTGACGTTGGGGGTCAACTTCTTTGCTGCTCACAATAAAAGTTCGAGAAAACCAGGTCGCAAAATTAGCCGAAGAAAGCGACAATTTCAAATTTTCCAAAACAGTAAGCCAAACTTTTTCTTTATCCATAATTGGTAAGATGAGCCCCGCCTAATCTTAATATTCGCCTTTTTAGTACTATTCGTACATGGCTCATATTGCGATTTATGGCGGGCAAGCAGGGGAACATTTTTATTTAACAGAGTTATCCACAATTTGTCAATAACAATTTTCCCCTTGTTTTTCCACTGGAAAACTATTATCCTGGGTTTATGCCTAAGAGAACTTACCAACCCAAAAAAATTAAAAAAGCTCGCAAACATGGTTTCCGTTGTCGGATGAAAAGTCGCGATGGGAGGAAAACCCTTAAAAGAAGAAGGCAAAAAGGCAGAAAGCGGATTTCCTTTTGATTATATGCTTCCTAAAGCCTATCGTTTACCCCTTAAAACAGAACTCAAGCGCTTAAAAAAAAATGGCCAGATTTTTCAGGCAAAGTTTTTTGGTTTGCTTTTATTGAGGTCTGATTCTGTAAAAGATGTCTCTCGTTTTGCCGTGATTGTCTCCAATAAAGTTGAGAAAAAAGCTGTTAAAAGAAATAAAATCCGGCGATTGATCACTGAAGCCCTTTGGTCTTTGCGCCCGGAGATTAAAAACGGGATGGAAGGTGTTTTTTTGGTTAAAAAAACTATTACCAAGGCAACTTTAAAAGAGATTAAAAATGAAATAGAGAATCTTTT
>Ga0210018_1000523_pt1 | contig 19549 bp, 17 predicted proteins | sample CryGeyCG2014_010_2_FD_183967 | JGI IMG/M metagenome (GOLD analysis project Ga0210018, IMG submission 183967) | Groundwater microbial communities from aquifer - Crystal Geyser CG09_land_8/20/14_0.10 (SPAdes) (version 2) | ecosystem: Environmental > Aquatic > Deep subsurface > Groundwater | place...
ATTCCAGACACAGTCCCGAAAACTGCTATTGCCATCATTGACGATCTGATTAAATAATTGCTGCCAGCGTCGGCCAAACGATGTATTTGGGTCAAGAAATTTCGCCTGAAAAACATGATGGCCATATTCATGTGCAACAACAGTAAATAAATCCTCGGTGCGATGAATTTTTATGTACCAATCAATTAAATCCCGAAAAAGGACAATTATCCGCGATGGAGAATTGCCGAAACAAATTGGAACATCTCGAGAGAGTGCTGCAGCATTAAAATCACCTTTTCTAATCGAGATAATTAAATTTCCAACATCTTTGGATTGATTTTTCAAACGAACAATTTTTTGACTCAAATCACGGAAAAAATCAATGTTTGTGTTAAACCAGTCCTTAGTGTCTTGATCCTCAAAGGCGAAATAAATGCCATTATCCAAAGAGACAACCAGATCATTTTGCGGACACCAGTCAATTTTTATTTCTTTGTCTTCTTTGTTGTCAAAATAAACCGGCTGCGAATAATAATTCGATCCCGGCAGATAAGCGCGATAATAACCAGTTGGCAAATTACAGTAGCTGGCGACAATGTCAGCGTTAATTGCTCTATCAAATAAATAATCATCCCAGTTGTCAGCATCCCTACCAACATCTTGGTAGCTGCCATTTGCTTGTTTCTGCTGTAATTTAATTGATGACCGCTGCCAATTCTGACTGCCAAAATAGTCAGTAGTGTGGACATCAATACAATATCCCGCCTCACTTTTGCTCTTCAAAGTAATTTCAATGGTTTGATTGCGGGTATTAATTTCAATATCTTTTGACTGGTCCTGATATTGGCCGCTGGGATCCTCAGCGTATACTTTAAACTCATCTCCGAGATAAATCTGGAAATTATCGGCAAGAGTATTCTTCCAATTTTCATACAATGTCCCTTGGATTATGGAATCCCTGACACCATCGGGTATCACCAATTTGCCATCCTGGTCAGTCAAGCCAAAAATCTCATATGACAATGGATTATATATTTCGCCGTAAGCCGGCATCGCAATATAATAACCGGCAAATGCCGTAGCAGAATTGTTGCCGACCAGTACCTTGATGTTGCTTAATTTTTCTCCTTGATTGTTTTTGACAACAACGGTCAATTTTGCCAGATTGTTTTGATTCGGCAGATCTTTCGGAATAATAAAAACGCCGTAACCAAAAACCTGCAAAATCTCCTGTTTCGTCAGACCGTCAAAAGTGGCAGGCAGGGTAATTTTCTTTTCCCGGCTTTCGATCGTTCCGCCCGCGCCTTTGTATTCAATTCGGATAGTTACGGTCTGGCCTAATTTAAGATTAAAAACGGCTTGCCCGAAAGTATTAGTGGTTTTAGAGTCCATTCCTTGTCCGCTATTAACTTTGACTGTTACTCCGGAAAGAGGCGTTAAGCTCTTGGATTGCAAAACTAAAACCGGGTAACGGATCTCCGTTGATGCCTGCTCTTTTTGTTTTAGGGAGAGAACCACCTCAACCGCTTCATCGCGCCTTAGGGTAATATATGCTCGGCTTTTAGCGGTATCAAGATAGTCAATGTGAAAAGCATTGATGTAATAATTTCCCGGCGTGATATTATCAATTCTAAACCGGCCGTTAGCATCGGATTGGGTTGTTTGCAGCGGCGCGGCTGGCGTGTCTTTCCACAAACTAATTTTCGCTCCGGCAATATTGGCGTTGCTGTTAATATCTTTTACTGTACCAACAATAAAAGTTCCGGCGGCTTGTTTCTGATTTAAGAATATTGTCCAAGGATAATTTTTGCTAATCTCTAAGATTATCCGAGAAATATAACCGCTGGCAGTAACCTGAGCTTCGGGATCAATTTTAGTATCAATAAGTGTTTTTATCCTGTATTTATAAAATTCTGCTTTGCCTTCAGAGTTAGTTGTGGCGCTCAATTCAAAATTGTCAATTCTTGAAATTAATTTAACACTGGCTCCAGTTATTGGAGCTTTTGTCTGATTATCCTTAACGATTATTTCAGCTACTGGCTCCTTTTCCAAAACAAAATTAACTTCAGCAAAATAGGCGCTGTAAGTTTGATTATATTGGATACCGCGGCCCACCTCGATTGTAAATTTCAAGTCACCCGAGATATTATAACGTTCGGACATTTCAGTAAAACTAACCTCGAATTCATTATTTGAGTTAAAATCGGAATGTTCTATTTCGTAGTTATAGATTGGTACGCTCTCCGGCCAAATAGCACTTGTACTTAAGTAACTCTGCTCCCAAGTTGTATCTCCCGTTACACCAATTGGTCGTGATATTACCCAAAAATCTTCGCCACCAACAAATTCACCCGTATCTTTATCTGTGACTTTGCCGGCGATAATCAATTTAGACACAGTTTGGGGATTTATTGTAACCTCCAAAAAATTATCAGCATTCTTTTTTACATCATACTGCGCCGAAACATTTTTTAGATAATTTGAGTTGTAACTACCGGAGCCCTCACTATTAATTAAAAATTGATGTTGTCCAAGAGTTAAATTATTAAATTGTCCCTCGCCGGTTGTATCGGAGATTTTCTCTTCCTGACCATCGCGAATTATTGAGATACCATGCAGAGGGGTATGGTTTTGATCTTGAATATAAAATCGAAGATTTGCTGTTTTCGTTTCCAAATTGAAATTGACGAAAATAACATCATTGGCTATAACCGTGGCGGTTTTTGACTGGTCACCATATTGGCTTCCGCCTTGAACGGTCAATGTGACTACGCCAATTGGAACAACACCAAACGAATAATCACCAGCTGCGCCTGTTTGAATATTGCGATTTTGATTTTGGCCGTTTTGATCTCTAAAGGTTAAAATAATATTGCGGTTGGGCAAATTATTTCCACTCGTATCTCTGACATAGCCGTTAATTTGGCCGTTGCCGACTTCGCCGGCGCAAGATAAATTAATAATTTTTTCAATTGTTTGGTTGGCAACAACATTAAATAAATCGCTTTCACTGCTACAATTCGGCACTTGGCTGGCATAAATTTTATAGCGCAGATTGTTGTCGGTTAAAACCTGCACTCCGGGGAAAAGCGACTCACCGTTTTGACCAGCGATTTTTGGCTGGCGGAGAAAAGTTGAATCAATGTTCCACTCCCCGCTTTGATTGATATATCGCAGTAGGGTAACTTCGGCTGAAGTTGGCTGGTTGTCTTTTTTGATTTGAGCCCTAACATTGCCAGTCGTTGTGGTGGATTTTGGGATAATGGTATCGGCCAGCATTTTCAGTTTGCCAGTTTTGGCTAAACCAAAAATCACACCGGAAAGAATAATCACGCCGGCTAAGATTATTCCAAGGATTATCTTAGTTCGTTTGGACAAGCCCCCTCAACTTTTTAATTATTATTTATCTCTGATTTCTTGTGATTCGCGAACGGGGGTAGCAGAATTACGCTCTGGCCAATAAACTCCCCAAACATAAGTCACTACTATCGCCAAAGATAGTAAGAAAATTACCGATAGCAGGAATTTTCGCAGCGAGTCCTTTTTAAACATGAAGAAGTTTAATAATTAGGCTTTCTTTGCGCAGCCCGTCAAGCCAATCGGAAAAACTTTTATCAACCTGGCCTTTCTTCTCCTCGACTTTAATAATGTGCCAGCCGAATTCGGTCCTTATTGGATCGGAGATTTGGCCGACAGTTGTGGCAAAAGCAGCTTTTTCAAAATCAGCATCCATTTGGCCACGAGAGAAAAAGTCGAGATCACCGCCATTTTGTGCAGAGCCGGTGTCTTCACTATATTTCTTAGCTGCTTCAGCAAAATCTAATCCACCTCTAATCTCAGCTAGAACCTTGTCTATCCTGGCCTTGGCCTCCGCAACTTTGTCGGCGGGAGCATCTTTATCAACCCGGATCAAGATATGTCTAGCCCTGATTTGCACTGGAACGGCTTCAGCCAATTTCTGTTCTAATATCTGGTCTGCTATTAGCTCTTTAAATTCTTTAACATTAAGACCATAAAGATCAGAGAGGACCTTTTTAACTTCCTCTTCTCCACCATTCTGGATAACGACTTCACTGTAGGCGTCTTCGATATCAGATCTCTTCACCTCAGCCCCATATTTTTTTGCTTGACTTCGAAGGATTTCGTTATCAATCAGCTGAGCCAGAACTTTTTCTTTCAATGTCCCAAAGTCAACGTCTGACTGCTGAGTTTTTGAATAAAACTTTTCGATATATTGATAATTTTTATAATAACTACTGACAGTCACGATTCTGCCCTGAACTATTGCCGCTGGATATGGCACGATTCCAGCAACAAATCTGGTCACACTATCATTATTTTTAGCTTTATAAATCCCGATCGCAAAAGCAATTTCTAAAGCCAAGACAAATATCGCCACTCCAAAAATTACCTTAAAAATTATGCCGGCCCATTTGCCGACCATTGGATGAAGCTCAAGTGCCTCTCCGCGACGAGCTCGAATAATTAACGCTACTGTGCGGATATAGCCGAGTTTAATATAAAAACCAATCCTGCGGACAAAGGCCCAAATCTTTGCTGGTAATTGTTTGAATCTATCCATACTCACCTCAAATAAATTGTATCGTAAAGTTTCTTAAATTGCAACTTGCCTGACGGCAGGCAGGTTAATGACCCCAAGAAATTGTAAATACCAAGACTATGAGAATAATAATTGCAGTCAGAAGATATGTTCGGAAATTTTTTTTGGCGAAGATCTCTCCCTTTATCGAAGATAGAAACCCCGAGAAAAGATAAATAAAAACTAATATTATCAGGCTTCTAGAAAGTGGGTTGATTAACCAATAGCTAAGCGCTAGATAAAGTTCAAGCATAGCAAGGACAAAAAACACTAAGATCAGGAGAAAATTCTTTTCTTCACCAATCATTTTCCGGCCCAAAATAAAGAAACTGGCTCCGGAAACTATCGCAAGACCAATCATCACGATATAAAGTGGGAGATTGTAGGTAAACAAAAAACCGTAAAAAGCATAAAGATTGGTGAAATTGATGAAAAGAAGTAGAAAGAGTTCGCCAAGACCCAAAAAAATGAGAGTTAGTGCCGCTAGACCCAAAATCGCTACCGACCATTTAATCAAAGGCAGGCTGGTAAAAAGAAAAAATGAGGCTGAGCCCCAGACTAACAAAATCGCCAGAATTATTTTAGAAACAATTTTATCAATTTTTACCCTTAACATAAGCTTCTTTGTAATTATCGCCGACTATCAATTGCAAATCAACCCCCGCTCCAGAACTCTGCTGTTTTGTAATGACACTGGCTCTAAGTCTGTTAGCCAGAAATTCCAGAGTATATTTTTTGTTGCCGTTGGAGTAATCGTATATTTCAGTTTCTTTTTGGAAACTTTTACTGGTTGAGGTTTTAACAATATTATAACCATAACTCTTTAAAGTTGAAGATAGGTCAGCAATTGTGGCAATGCTGCTGTGCGAGGCATTAATGATTTCAATATTGGCTGCCTCGCGCTTCAGGAATGGATCAGTAAAGATTTCGTGAGCGATTTTCTGAACCTCCTTCCAACTTCCGGATTTCGGCTTGAGATAAAATGTGCCAGAGCTCGAATCGGAATAAAATGGACCGTCTTGGTCATTGTCAAGAACTTTACTAATAGTTTTGCTCTTATCAAGTTCCTTGACAATTTTTGCCAACTCTTTAATTTCAGCGACCGAAAGGTCAGTTTTAATGTTTGAACCAGCAATATTGGCCAGGGAAATCACCTTTTCGAGATTATTTAAAACGCCGCTTGAGAGAATTTTATCTTTGAAAGCGGAGATGACTTTCTGCTGGCGTGCGGAGCGGTCAAAATCAGAGGTTGATTCGCGGCTTCTAGCATATTTCAGGGCAGTGTCTCCGTTCATATGTTGCATTCCGGCCGAAATCTTAAACGGGCTGAAATTTATCATATCGTCAGCCGGATAAGATGGATCGTACAAATCCTTGTCAACATAAACGTCAATTCCCCCAACCGCATCTACCGCTTTCTTAAAACCAGTAAAATCAACTCCGACATAATAATGAATCGGCAGATCAAGAATTTCGCCGATTTTCTGTTTCATTAAATTCGCTCCACCTTCCTTAGTTTTTTCGTTCCCAAGGTTATAAACTCTGTTAATTTTGCCGGCGTAGCTGGGACTTTTCATTGTGACATATAAATCGCGCGGGATTGAAAGCATTGCCAAACTTTTATCATCCGGATTAATTGATATCACCTGAATTGTATCAGTTAAGCTGCCTCCGGGATGTTTGGCGCCGCCATAACCGAGAAAAAGGATATTTATTCGGCCATCGCCCTCACCTTTGAGCCTGACGTCTTGTTCACCATGTAAAAATTTAAAAAACGGTGAGGAGCCAGACCAGTTTTTAGTAAATATTCCCCGACCAAAAACATAAAGAACGGCGACGCCCAAAATCAAAAAAATGGCAACTGCGGACAAGATTATCCAAAGTTTCTTTCTGGACCGGCGTTTTGGTTTTTGATCTTTGTTCTGAAGTTCTATATTGCTCATAAAAAAACTTAACCCCTATGTTTTTATTCTACCAGAAACAAAAAATACAAGTCCAGGCTTTTGCTTTAGAATCGGCTTTTTCGGGAGGTGGTAATATGAGCAGGCCTTAAATATTTTGGCAAAATAAATCCCAGATTCGTCTCTCTGGCTATAGATAACTTACCTCTGCTGATTTCTCCGGCAACAACTGGGATTTCCAGCGACCAGGAAAGAAAATTGGCTACCGTGATGCCGATCCGCAAACCGGTATATGATCCCGGACCAGGAAAAGCCGCAATTTGAGCTAGATCTTCCAGTTTCACTTGCGAACTTGTTAATAATTTCTCGATTTCAGAAAGTAAAGTTTCCGATAAATCGCCCTTTCCATCCCACTCCTTCACAGCTACTAGCTGTCCATAGTCAAAAAGGGCAATTTTAGTTATGTTACCACTGGTGTCAATAAATAAAATTAGATTACCTGTCGCAGCATCTGATTTTCTTGTATTGATTTTTAACAATTGTGACATATTTCCTCATGAAAAAATTGCGAGCTCTAGTCAAATTTCGACGGTTGCAAGCGCTTTCCCTTTCGCCGAAGGCGGAAAGGAGAAAAAAGCGCCTAGAAATTTGGTAGGGCGAGCAATATCCTAGAAGCTGATTTTTCGCTTGTTTTCATCAATATATTCAAAATTAATTATCTTCATATTGGCTGGGAATTGGCTGAAAACTCTTTCCGGCCACTCAATAAAGATTAAATTATTTTCATCAACAACTAGCTCGTTATATCCGATCGCTTCCAAATCTTCATAATCACTTAGCCGATAAGCATCAATATGGACAAGATTTCTGTTTTCTACAGGATAAATTTTCATTATAACAAAAGTCGGACTGGTGATGTTCCTTTTGACGCCCAGTGCTTTGGCGATACTTCTGACAAAAGCAGTCTTGCCACTGCCAAGATTACCAACAAGGCCGACTAATTTGACGTCAGGATTTTCGGTTAGAAATTTTTTTGCTAACTTTTCCGTTTCCGATAAAGAATTTGAAATGTAGTCCATGAAAGTATCGCTGAAATTATAAAATAAATCCAAATATTCGGTCCGGTTTTTGCCAAGCCGGATGATTTTATAATCTTAACATCACTTTGAACTATTGGCAAGATTCTGTAAGAATCGCCGTACTGCGAAAGAATACCGGCAATTTCAACCGTATCGCCAACACGCATTTTTGGCTTTTGGATCCCGGTTCCTTCGCGAATTGATACTTGAATTTCTCCGCTTCCATGAATATAAAAAGTGCTGCCGGAGGTCTTAGTTACAACTCCGATGACTGATATATACTGACCCTCAAGATTCTCTCCAACCTGATCAATCACAGTTGACAATGGCGCCGGCGGTGGGTGAGTTGAAATAATTGATATGTCAGACGCTTGGGTAATTTTTATTCGCCGCTCATTGCTAGTTGATCCCAATTCTCCGACAACTTGTATTTCATCGCCAACTTGTAGCGCCGGAAAATTTTTGCCGTAATTATAAATTTGGATGCCGGAATTTCCATCCTGAATGTAGAAATATTGGCTTGATAATTTGCCGGGTGTGACACTAACAACCCCGGTTACTTGAACGGTCTCACCATCGGGCTGACTTCTGGCACCAGAGATGTCAGTTGTTAAAATTGTTGCATCCTGATCGGGGGTTTGAATTTCGACGGTTAAAATATTTTCCCCTCCCGGCGTCAGAGCCGTTGTCCACTGCCAATTATCCCCAAATTTAGAATATGATTGGCCGCGATTGGATTTTCCATACGAAATTTCGCTTTTGACATCGCCGTTCGGATCAATTAGACGCGCCGAATCGCCAGAATCATTGAGGGATATGTGATCAACAGTGTTATAAAATGATAAATAGCCACCAGCAATAATTATTGTGCCGACTGGAACCGTGTAGGGCGACGAGCCGCCGCTGGCGATATCATCAATTTGCCAGCCGGAAAGATCAACCTCGACTGATCCGGAATTATAAAGTTCAATAAATTCATCCGCCGATCCGCTTGCCGGCTGCGGCAGAATTTCGTTGATAATAATTGAATTAGAATATACCGGCAAAACATTTTCTAGATCTTTCGTCGGTGCCAAAATTCGAAAATCGGATTTGTCATTGTCGCTATCAGAACCGTTCGGAATTCTCGATAATGACTTTCCCTGCGCTGGCACTGGCGCGTTATTATCTGGATTATTCGTTTCATCGTCCCACTTGCCATATACCACTTGATCAACAACAATACCAGCATTTTTCAGAATTAAAATTTCACCATCATCATTTAAAGCAAAACTAAAACCGCCTGCTGTTTTCTCGATAACAAAATAACTAAGCGCCGGAATTGTTTTGCCAGCCAGGGTTTTTGGTTTGTGAGTTCCATCTTCAATGGTATATGCCGAAAGATCGATATCCGCTGACGTCGGATTGTAAAACTCAATCCATTCATTTCCTCCACTATTTGGGTTTGGATAAATTTCATTTATAACAATGTGATCATCGATGTGATCATCGGCGGCCTTAACTTTCGGCGCGAAAACAAAAATGACGCCGATAAAACATAGCGCCATCATCGCATAAAGAATATACTTTCGCTTTGTCATTGCGGGGCTGCAGGCCGTGGCAATCTTTTTTAGTAAATTACTCTGCCCCCACTTACAATGACACAAATTGATTTTAATCTTACCCCACCTCTGTTGCATAAATTAATTATATCAAAGTAATTTCTACCAGTGCAAATTAAAAACATAATTTATGATATAATTTGTCTAGATTGTTGTCGATCGACAAATCATTAGACAAATTGGAGAGCAAAATAAGAGAAGAGAGAAAAGAAATTATTAAATTAACTTCAGCAAAACTTTTAATCAGTTTGTTTGAAGCTGTTGAAATTACTGCGAAATCTTTCTTTAAAGCCAGCCCGATCTATCGCCAATCGATGAAAAAATATTACAATGATGATCGATACGACAAAGCCGAGATTAACGACCGCATTCAATACTTAAAGAGCATGGGTTTCATCAAAACATTTACGGAGAGCCGGGAAAGATTTGTCGAACTTTCGCCAAAAGGATTTAAGAAACTAAAAAAATTATCAGCTGAAATCAAAATTGATCGCCCAAAAAAATGGGATAAGAAGTGGCGAATGGTAATATTTGATGTTCCGGAAAAATTTCGAAGCTCAAGAAATAGTCTCCGCTTCAAATTGCTGTCTTTGGGATTGATTAAAATTCAAAAAAGTGTTTATGTCTATCCCTTCCCTTGTACTGATGAAATTGTTTCTCTGTCCAGATCACTAGGTATAGAAAAATCTGTGACTGTTATGGTTGCGGATATTATTCAGGGAGAAGAAGAAATTATCTACCGATTTTTAAAAACCAAGACACTCAATCAAAAAGATCTGGAAAAGTGATCTTGATTTTGTCTAGATTGTTGACGATCGACAACAATCTAGACAAAATTTCTATCACGTTTTTTTATCATATCTTCTTTATTGTATCTTTATTGTATCTTTTTTTCCAAGCTTTCAATTATTACAATATCATCATTGCGTCGCCGAAGGAGTAGAAGCGATATTTTTTCTGTGGCTATGTAAAGGATTAGTAATTTTTTTTAATTAAAAAAGAGCTACTTTGGGAGATGATTTCTGAAGAGAAATCGTCCCAGAAGTAGCTCGGGGGCTCCATAAGCTATCCTGCTAGATAACAGTTAGATCAGCTCTTCACACCTGACCGGGAAAACCCGATAGGGGCGAAAAACCTCGGCGTACTGACAGCCGGACTGAAATCCGTGCCAGCGGTCTTTGGCCTCGGTATAAGCCAAGAGATCAAAGCCATCATGCTCCTTGAGCCATTCAATCTGGCTCTTGTGACACTCTAGCATTGTCAGCTTCTTGGTAAAGAACGGGGAGATGTCTACCCAAATCTCGGGGGAGAAGCCAATTCCGCCATGGGATTCATAGAAGTAGATCTGGGGTGGCGGACAGGCTTCGGAGTCCGTTTTGAGTTGGGGGACACCGAGCAGATAGGAAGCATCCGTGACCAATCTTCCCACTTCCCGGTGATCAACATGGTAGTCGTTGAGGTCTGGGCAGAGAACCAGATCAGGTTCGATTCCTCTTAGCGCCTCGATGATTTGCTGTCGATTGTCCAAATTGGCCTCGACCTGGGTATCTTCCCATCCCAGCCAGACCAGTTCGACATCGGCAATTACAGCCGATCGGCGAGCTTCGCTTTCCCGGATTCTAGCCAGCTCTTCGGGTGGAATCGTTAGATGGCCACGGTTACCTGAAGTGACACAGATAATCACCGCTCGAAAGCCTATAGCCAGATACTTGAGGATCGTGCCGCCACAGAAGATCTCGGCATCATCAGGATGTGGTGCAAAAACAACCAACGTCTTTGTTGAGGGAATGGGGATTGCCATTGTCTTACTCATTTGCTTTACCTCCTGACATCTAGCTCTAACCTTTGGATGCATCGCTCCAGCTCCGGCGGAATCGGTTCTCCGCGCTCTGCATACCTCGACCTGATTAACGACGGGTGTGTCGTCTCAAAGGTATAACCGAAGACACGCACCTTGCGAGTGTCAGGATTGAATATCGCCCCACAATCCCAACACAACAACTCACCCGGCTCTGGTGCGTATGTTGGGCCAAGGTCATCGACATACCAGCAGGGATCCTTGTCAACGTGTAAGCTGCCGCAGAAAGGACAGTTGACCATTTCTCATCACCTTTCTGATCTCGAGTTTTTCATCTTGGTATGAAAACAGGACGAGATCGGCTGGAGCACCTTCTTTGATTTGAGCTTCTTCTGCTCGTCCCAAGAGTGTTGCCGGGTTATTGGTGACCATCCTGATGGCACGGTCCAATGGAATTTGGCCGAACTTAATCGCTCGGACAATTGCTTGAACCAAAGTCAGAGTACTGCCGGCTAGCTGAGCCAGGTTGTTGGGATCTCGCGCCACGCCGTCTATAACGCTGACTTCAAGATCTCCAAGTCGATATTGACCATCGGGCGCTCCGGCTCCGGCCATTGCATCGGTGACCAAGATGATTTTGTCGAGTGGTTTGACCCGAAAGGAAATCGCCAGAGTATCGGGGTGGATATGATGGCCATCGGCGATGAAGGAGGCATAAAGCCGATCAGACATCAGCATCGCGCCGACGTGTTCAAGGTTTCGCTCCAACTCTTTCTTGCAGGCATTCCAGAGATGGGTCGCCAGTTTTGCTCCTTGTCTAATTGCTTCTGTGATGATTTCTTTTGAGGCATCGGTATGCCCAATACCAACAACAATCCCATCTCCAACCAAACGCGGAATAAGATCTAGAGCTCCTTCAGCTTCCGGCGCCAGAGTGATGATGGCAATCTTGCCACCAGAAATCTCTTGCCAATGCCGATATTCCTCCCAGCTCAACTGCCGAATGTGCGCGGCGGGATGACAACCCTTTCCATGACCACTTGAGATCATTGGTCCCTCAATGTGGATTCCCCCGATTCGGGCCTGGTACTCTCCATCCCGAGCTTGACTGATTGCTTCAATTGTCGCAGCCATGCGTTCGGGGGAATCAGTGATAACAGTTGGAAAGACGACTGTAACCCCGTATTCTAGACAGTGACGGAGGAATACCTCGACGCCATGACTTGTTGCTGATAGCAAATCAATTCCCTCAAGGCCGTTGAGCTGGAGATCCCAGAAGCCAGGGGTAAGGTATTGGCCATTGCCTTCGATGACAATTGCAGTGGCTGAAACCATTTTGGGAAATTCTCTGCTGATCTCGACAATCTTGCCTGCCTTGATCGCGACAAAATGCGGCTCGGTGGCAAAGTGGCCAACGAGGTACGGACGAACATTACTGAAGACGATTTCCGAACCGGTTCTCACTTCCATCACCTTTTCTGATTGTTAAAGAACTAACTCAATAGTAGAAAACGAAAATAAAGAAAAGAATTGAAGGCAAAAGAAAAACCCCCTTGCGGGGGTCAGGAGTTCCAGCTCTTGAGTCATTAACTCGCGAGAAGTTTGATGATTTGATCAACCCAGTAAGGGTTGCCAGAGACAAAGGGATGGCGCTCTTCAAGTTGTTCTGCCAGATCTCCGGAGAAATCGATCTTGATTTGCAGCTCTTCACCACTTTGAAGAGCGACATTTAGACCGCCGGCACCTTTGAGAATCGCCGCCGGTCCGATAACATCATGTCCCTGCCCGCCATAGAGATGAAGCAAGGCATCGATCGCTCCGTGAGCGGCGCGGCAGACACCCGGAGAGCCGCAATGCGACTTGGAAAACCGGGCGCGAGGATATTGTTCAACCAACCACTTAAGCACCTTGTCATACTGATTCTCAAACTTTAGCTCCATCTGTGGCTTGATTGAGACAGTAGCAAAAAACGGATCCTCTCTCGGCTCTTTTGGCATAACAAGTGGCTGGGGCGCCGGCAGAAAAGCGTTTTGCCAGAATGAACCAACCTCTGCTCGCCAGCTCCAAATCAGATTGGCAGAGCTAACCAAATCAACAACAACAGCCGAGAGTAGTTGTCCACTCCACGGATCGAACCAGGCAAGTGATATTGCACCGAAGAGCTCCCGTCCGCGGAGAATCAGATCGGAGCCATCGACAGCGTCAATCAGGGCAAAAAGGCGCTCATTTCCTTGGAAGACCAGCCCTTCCTCCTCGCCGTAATAGCCGAACTCCAAGGGAATACTGGTTTGCAGTCCGGAAAGAAGGCGCCGTTCGGCTAGAAGATCAAGTCGGCGGCAAGGATTAAGTACTTCCTTTTTGCTCGGGATCAGATCAGCCGATGACGGATCCCAGATCTGACAACGAACAAAACTGCGAACGTCTATCATCGCTGAAACCGACAGAGTCGTCAACTCTGCCAGCTGACTGCCTGCCCAGGGGCTCATCTTTTTCACCTTCCGGAGACAACGGTTTTTTAGGTGCTGTTTAAAATATAAAAAAATACCCTCAAGAAAACAATTGAAAAATTACCAGAAGAGTTCTTTTTGGCTGTTCCCCAAAGCTAGAAAGGCCGAGTAACAATCCAAATTCGCAGATTAGTCGGATCAAAATTTATCAAAAAAGAAGAAATCCCGCCCCGAACCTTAAGCCGTAATTCCTTGTTTAATTTCTTTCTTATGATTCTTTGCAACGGCAGGAGAATTTTACCAGCAAAGTCATAACGGTTGGTTGAATAAGATGAAGAAGGAAGCTGCTCGCTAGACAATTTTCCTCTCTTTTTTAAAAGCTCGACGATTACCAAAATCGTCTCCTTGGCCGAACTAATTTCTTTTGAAGTAAGTTGCTTTCCTCGCAAATATATCCGCTGGTTAGCTTGATCAAAAACAAGATCAATACTAGAAAGTTGCCTGTCATATTCATCACGAGAGAATAAGCGTTTTATACCTCTCATCGAAGCGAAATAATCAGTAACTTCCAAGTCCTCATGGGTAACAAAAGGAGAAAAAATTTTATTTTTCAGATCTTGCTCGATTTTAGCCGCGCCATCTTCGGTTCCGTCAAGCCAAGAAAGATAACCAAGATGTGCTTGCGGACCGAGTTTTTTCTCAATTTTTTTCTCCACTTTCTCCTCTTTATTAACTAAAGAATATTTTGGCACGCTAAAAAGTAAATATCCGCCACGGCCAATGCTAGCGATTTTTATTCCCGAGTCCTTTCTGTCGGTTTTTTTCAGTTGGCTGCGAATGACCTTGGCCAGCAGTTCAAATTCTGGAATATTAACACCTAAAATATTATACAAATCCCAATGTTTGTTAAGCGAACTAAACAAAAATGATAAGGTTTTCTCTGACGAGCCAAATTGAAAAATATTTTTCAATCCGATAAGGATTTGAAGAGAAATAATATCAAGTGTTTCCATCAATGCCAGCCATAAACTTCGTTCGCGGCCGTAATGAGAAAATAAGGCCGAAATTTTTGACAAATGCAAATCTTTAATAACCGCTTCATTTTTTATTTGGTCAAAATCCGCTTGAATCTCCCGTATTGAACGATTGCCGGCGCTAGTACTTTTGCGCATCCCGGAGCAAGCCAGACCAAAATCAAAATGCCAGGCAAGATCATTCTTGAGCAGATCAGACAATCTTTCGCCGCTGTAAGATAGAGTTTTGATTTTTTTATCCCAGGATGGAAGGTCTGCTTGTGTCGAATAAATGATTGGAAAACCGCCAGAATTTATCAAGCCGAGGAGGGCATAAGTACCACTGGAAATCCCTTCTCTGGCAGCGGCAATAGTTCGCCAGGCAAATTTGAAAATCCGATCAAACCAAGGGTCCTTTTTAATTAGATCAGAAATTTTTGTTTTCGTCCACAAATCGAGGTTTTGTCTTTTAAAAGGAAAATAATAATAATGAAGAGTCAAAGAGATTAAAGCAGCAAAAGTCCCAAGCGACCCCCAGCCCTCTTCGGCCGGCGCCTCGGAAAAAAAAGTGATTTGGCAGCCACCTTTTCTTTTAACTTGAATCTTTAACTGATCGTTAATAAATTCACTAATTTTCTTTATCTCTTCGGGAAGAAAAAAGATAGGTAAGAATTTTTTAATCTTACGCTGATAAGCCAGATAACTTTCATTAATAACGATCTTTTTTTCTGCTATTGGTTCGACACCGGCGTAGATCCTAAATGGAACCTTTTGGCAGATTGAAATACCGCCAAAATAGGCCGAATATTCGCCTGTCCACATAAAACTATCGGCAACGGAAACAACGAGTTGATGTTTAGAAAAAAACTCCCGGTATATACTTGGAAATTTTTCTTTGAGGATCTGGGTATTAATTTTATTGATCTTTGCGATAATCACCGCCTCTAAAACATAATTTAACAACAACAGCGGTGGAATGTCAATGGTTTTTTAAGTATATACCAAAATTTCTTATAAAATCATCATCGCGTCGCCGAAGGAGTAGAAGCGGTATTTTTTCTCGCTGGCAATTTTATAAAGTTCTAGCAATTTTTTCCGGCCGTCTTTTTCGCCCCTGAATTGTAAAAATGCCGTCACCAGTATCATCAGAGAAGAGCGGGGGAGATGAAAATTGGTGATTAGACCGTCAATGATTTTAAATTCAAATCCCGGTTGAATAAATAAATCCGTTGAACCGGAAATTTCTTTTTCAGCGGAGAGAATTTTTTGAGATGCTGATTCAAGAGCCCTAACGGTTGTCGTGCCAACCGCAATAATTTTACTGCCGGCCTTTTTTGTTTTATTAATTTTTTTAACAGTCGAGTAGGGGATTTGGAATTTTTCCCGATGTAACTTTTTCCGACGAATATTCTCTTCGCTCACCGGGGCAAAAGTCCCCAATCCGACAGCCAAATTAATTGTCGCGATTTCGACACCCTGGTGCTCTAACTCCCCGATCAATTTTTTCGAAAAATGCAAGCCGGCTGTTGGAGCCGCCGCTGAACCGGGAAGTTTAGCATATACCGTTTGATATTCCCGGCGTAAACTTTTCTCCGACAACGGCGTATTTTTAATGTACGGCGGTATCGGGGTCTTGCCAAGTTTATTTACCTGACACCAAAAATTTGCGCCGGAAGAATTAAATTTTACTTTTGCCTCTTTCCCAAACAACTCTACTATATAGCATAATAGTGATTCACTAAATGATATTTCATCTCCAGCACTTACTTTTCCACCGATTAAGACCTGCCAAAATATACCGTTTTCTTCCAGCAAAAGAATTTCAACTTTCCCGCCGGTTTTCTTTTTTCCAATCAGTCGCGCTGGAAAAACTTTGGAATTATTAAATATCAGAAGATCTCGCGGATTCAAATATCGGCCTAGATGATAAAAATTATCATGAATAATTTCATTAGAGCCATTTTTATAGATCAAAAGCCGGCAGTGACTGCGTGGTTTTTTTGGGGAGTTGGCAATCAGCGCCGGCGGCAAGTAATAATTATATTCATCAATTTTCATCATCAAGTCGAACCTCTCGGCCTTCAATTAGCTCCCGAAGTTCACTCTCGCGTTTTTTTCGTTGATCGGAAAGAGCAGACAATGCGACTTCCCTGGGTTGATTATTGGATTCAAGTTTTTTCTCATCTCCACTAGATACCCCGCTCACTTTATTTTCAGCAAGAGTTGCCGTTTTCTCCGAATATTCCTCCGGACGAAAATCATCAATTTCTGATTTTGTTGAAATCGATTTTCGACTACCATCTTCTTCAGCAGCAAAAGTCATTTTATCCCGATCAACTTGTGCCTGATGAAGTTCAATGATTTTTTTTGCCGTGGTGTAGGGATGGGGAACATCTTCAAAAATAAAATTCTCCCGCTCGCCGGCGGTTTGAATGTGGATATTGCCATAATGAAGCAAGGTCCGGAGAAAGCCCTCAACCCTGGCCTCGACATCCTGAATTTGCCGTAGATGTAATTCGGCAATATCACGGCGGAAAAAACCGTTTTGTTTAATATCAACAAGCCGTTCATTTGTAACAATATAGACATCAAGATAATAATTGACAAAACCGTAGAGTATTAAACCAAAAACAATCAGCGTATAAGTACTGCCGAAGATTAAGGCAAAATTGCTGACCTCGCCGACAAAAGTTTCCGGCGAGTAAAACCAATAAAAAATCAAGACAATCGGCGGAACGAGTAGGACGGCCATAAAAAAGAAAATGGCAAAAAAGACAATCCAGTGGCGGCGAATTAGCAAAAATACTTTTTCTTTTTTTGATTGTGTCGGGAAATATCGTCCAATTATCGGCATAATAGAAAATTTAAAAATCAAAATTTAAAATTGACACCTCAGTGTCATCCTGAACACAGTGAAGGATCTCTTTAGATCCCTCGCAAGCTCGGGACGACTTCGTCGTTTTGATCTTTGATTTTTGCATTTTGAATTTATAATGTTGCCGGCCAGGGGCGAAAAATCATACCAATCAAAGTTAAAATTATCACGGCCAGAGAAGCAAAAACATAAATTAAAATCGCCGGTTTTGTCAGATCGCCGACATAACCAAAACGCCAGAGATGATAAATCCCAGCGGCGGAGTAAGCAAAAAATCCAACTAAAAAAATTAGATAGGAAATTAAGAGAATTATCATAAATTTACTCCAACATTCTCTCGGTTATGCTAAAGGTGCAACCACAGTATGATGGTATCATATACTTATGCGCCCGGCAATAATTTCGACCCTGCCAAAAACCCTTGCGAAGATCGAGGTAAAGAAATTCCAATCGATGATCTTTCGCCAGTTGGCTGGAGATATAATCAATAAATTCATGATCCTGATACGGCGAGGTCAAAAGGGTGGTGGAAAAATATCTAATCCGCTTTTTTTTCGCTTCCAGAGCGGTTTTTGCCAGCCGCAGATGGTAACAAAATTCGCAACGTTTGCGCCGAAAGCGGTTTTTATCCCCAATATATTTTATTGATTTTGTATCCTGCCAGAGCTTGATCGGTTTAAAAAACTCCATCTCGTCGTAATTCGGAACAATAATTTCGATCCCCTTTACTTCGGCAAAACTTTGAATATCTTTTAGACGATTCAGATATTCAATTCGGCTGTGAATATTCGGATTATAATAAAAAACCAGCGGACGAAAGTCCTTTTCCGCCAGCTTTTTAGAGGCATACGAGAGGCAGGAAACGCAACAAGTATGTAATAAAATTTTTTTCATAAAAAAATTTTATTAAATTTCTAAATCCGAATTTCGAAGCACGAAACAAACAAAATCAAATTCGAATAATAAAAATTCAAAATATGTTTCGGATTTCCGCCTCGGCGAGCCTTCGGCGAGACGGGTCGGATTTCGATATTCGGATTTTTTACAAAAGTTTCTGTCTTTTATCGTTTAAACTTTTTGTCTTCCCTAAATGTTCATAAGCACCCGGCGTGGCAATTCGACCGCGCGGCGTGCGGTCAATAAAACCCAGTCGCAACAAATACGGCTCGATTACATCTTCAATTGTATCGCGATCTTCACTCGTCGCCGCCGCTAGGGCATCGAGTCCGGCCGGCCCGCCGGCAAATTTATCAATGATTGCCTCCAAAATCATTCTGTCGGTGCGATCCAACCCGAGTTTATCAATATCCAGCAAATCAAGCGCCGCCCGTGCGATCGCTTCGTCAATCTCTCCCTGATGGCGGACTTCGGCAAAATCCCGGACTCGTTTCAAAATCCGATTGGCAACTCGCGGGGTTTTTCGCGACCGGCGGGCAATTTCCGACAAACCCTTGCCCTTATGTTTGACATTTAAAATTTTTGCCGACCTTTTGACAATATCTTCCAGCTCATCATCGCTATAATAATCCAAGCGAAAAGTATTGCCGAAACGATCGCGAAGCGGCGAAGAAAGCGAGCCGATTTTTGTCGTCGCGCCGATCAGGGTAAAATGCGGCACATCAAGCCGCAAGGTTTTTGCTGAAGGCCCCTTGCCCAAAACCATATCAATCGCATAGTCCTCCATCGCCGGATAAAGGACCTCTTCAATGTTGCGATTTAGGCGATGAACCTCGTCGACAAACAAGATATCGCCGTCCGTGAGTCCGGTCAGAATTGAAGCCAAATCGCCGGCGCGCTCAATTGCGGTGCCGGAGGTGACGCGAATATTAGAATTCATCTCATTGGCAATAATGTAGGCCAGTGTGGTTTTCCCCAATCCCGGCGGGCCGTACAAAAGTATATGCTCAATCGGTTCGCCGCGTTTTTTTGCCGCCGACATAAAAATCGCCAGATTTTCCTTTATCGGCTCCTGGCCGACATAATCCGCCAATTTTTTCGGCCGCAAGGTTACATCAAGCTCATCGTCCTCTTCGACGACCTTTGTGTTAATAATATTTTTTTCACTATTAGACATAATGACTAATTGAAAATTTTAAATTTAAATTTATCTTTTGGATAAATTCTTAAGACACCAGCGGATTTGTTCTTCTGATTTTTTTAAGTCAATTGGCATTTCCGATACAACCTTGTCTATTTCCGGCTTCTTATATCCTAAAATAATTAAACCATCGATAACTTCCTCTTTGACTCTAC
>Ga0210018_1000525_pt1 | contig 19516 bp, 27 predicted proteins | sample CryGeyCG2014_010_2_FD_183967 | JGI IMG/M metagenome (GOLD analysis project Ga0210018, IMG submission 183967) | Groundwater microbial communities from aquifer - Crystal Geyser CG09_land_8/20/14_0.10 (SPAdes) (version 2) | ecosystem: Environmental > Aquatic > Deep subsurface > Groundwater | place...
ATCAGCATCTCGTCTCCCGTGGCAATATCTATCGATATTAATCTCTTTACTATAAAGCGGTAATGCTTTGGGTTCCTCGGAGGTAAACACTTGGCTATGTGAGAAAAAGAACAAAAGTGATAAAATATCATCATGAAAGCTGAGTTTATCCCTCAGACAGAAGTTGTCGGGAGGCCGCGAAATAGACTTTATCAACTGCAACGCGGACTGTCTATTGAGACTGCCCGTTCTCCACGAAGATCAAGAGTAATTATGGGATTAGACGAATTTGGAAACTTTGTTTATATTCCTTTACCCGGCCTTAGTTTCGATGCTCGTTCTTTACCTCATCTTCATCGCAGGGCAGAACAGTTATTTGACAGAGCAACGGAAAGAAATGCCTTTACTACAGCTAAAAAGAGAAAAACTACGATATCAGGAGTATTGACAAATAGAGGAGTTATCAGACCAGAAAAGGTCGGCGGATTTGGTTCAAAGCATGAACAAAGGAGAATCAGACAGATAAGAAGAGAAAATGAACTAAAAAAAAGACTACTTGCTACCGGCATTAATGAACACCAACTTTTCCTTCTCATGCACTCTGCTTATCATTCACAAACGCTTCTTGAAATAAAACCGCCAATCCGATCCCTATCTCGGCATAAACAGGAAGGATTTGTCTCGAAAAATGAAGTAAGGATTATGAGAAAGCAAAGACTCAAAAATCAGCATCTCGTCTCCCGTGGCACAATCTTCCGTTATTAAACTTTTAAATTTTTACTTTGATTTTAGATCTTAAGATTGTTATAATAAGCCAAATATATGTCATCACCACTAGAAAGAGCCAAAGAAACTGCCGAGGTAAATATGGATCATAGACTGCAAACGTTAATTGCCCAGGAAGAAAAAGAAATTTATTACAAACATCTGGTTGAGACAAGAGACTTTATAAAAGACAGGCTTCAAAGAATAAGCGGTGTATATAAACTTGACGGCTGGATTGTCTGCGGTTCAGGTATAGCCTCACTTCCTAACTCAAAAGATATTAAAATATTAGATACAATTTTTACTAAACAAATACCAAACTGGCCGGTGCCACAGGTAGAAGGACATGGAAAAGAAATATTTATTGCCGATATCGGCGGTCAGATCGTTGGAATTCAGACGGGAAGAGAGCATATCTATGATATTGACAACTCGCCGCGACAGTTAAAGATGATAACTATGCCTTTGATTGTCGCTAAAGGATTGGGAATAGATTGGCTGATTACCACCAATGCGGCTGGAGTTTTAGACAATGGAAAAGTAAAAAAAGGCGATGTTGTTGTTGATGTTGATTATGTCAACCAGCATGGTGTTAATCCGCTGATTGGACTTAACGATGACAGACTGGGAACACGATTTCCCGGCAAAGGAAATGTCGTAGATCCCTATATGTACGCGGGTCTTGAAAAATTCATTTTTCCGGAAAATCTTCATCTGGGTATATATACCTTGTCCAGTAATGCGCCCATGTATGAAGGAGGAGGAGATGTGGTTAATGGAATGTATCAAGAACAGTATCCAGAATTAGTCCGAGCCTACGGAATGTCTTTTGCCATGGAGGCAATGGTGATGCAGCATTTTAATGATCCACCAGTTGATGTCAATGGTTTTGACCGGCCGGTGAGATGGATTGGATTGACTGCGGCAACTAATGTCATTCCCAGACCAATTGCGCCGACAAAAGACATGTTAAGAGCGGCGGCTATACCAAATCCTAATCCAACATCTCACGCGGAAGTTCTTGAAGGTGGGAAAGAAGCAGAAAAAATTCTCATCCCAGGAATCATCAGGCTTTGTCAGTCATTTTCCCAAAATCCTCTTCCTCCCATAACTCTCTCAACTCGCTAACTCGTTAACTTATGTAGACTATAGTCCGTTGACTAAAATAATACATCTGTTAGTCTGTTATTTAGTTAACGAGTTAAAAGGTTAACGTGTTATGAAAATCAATCGATTTGAGGATTTGAACATATGGAAGTTAGCGTTAAAGTTAACAAGAAATATATATGATTTGACTTCTAAGAAAGAATTTAGTCATGATTTTGAATTAAAAAATCAGATAAAAGGCGCCGCCATATCGATTTCATCAAACATCGTTGAAGGTTTTGAAAAAAACAATAATAATGAATTTATAAGATTTCTGAAAATCGCTAAAGGTTCAGCTGGAGAAGTCAGAAGCCAGCTTTATCTTGCTTTAAATGTAAAGCAGATTACTAATGAGGAATTCAAAAAAGCGCATGATGATATTTTAACTCTTCTTTCAAGAATCGGATCTTTGATAAAATATCTAGAAACTCAGCGAAAACTCGGCCACTTCAAAACTCGTTAACCCGTTAACTTTTTAACTTTTTAACTGTTTAACCTATTGTGTATTTTTAGCTTCCTTTTGTAGACTATATGCTACATAAGTGGTAAAATTCGATTAATTATGGACGATATAAAATTTGAAGAATTTCTTTCTTTTATAAATTTAGGCCGATATCGGGATAAATATAGACCAATAAAATTAGTGGAAATGGATCTTCCTAAAGAAATTCAAGCTATAGAATTACTTTATCAAGTTTATTGGAATGAAAGAAAATTGTTAGATTTTGATGACTTTTATAATAAATATCTTAATACATATAAATCAGAAATTGAAATATTCCGCAAAAAAATAACGATGTGTGAGGATTGTTTTTATCGTGGCCTACCAGCAAGAATTTATCGTACATGGGCAAGTATAATAACGCAGATACATGCAGGTTATGTTGCTGAAGCTGTTTTTGGAAAAGATACTGTTAAAATGTCAGTAAAACTGGATCATCAAGGAGCTGATTTTCAAGTTACATATAAAAATACAGTCTTAAATTACCAAGTAAAGAAAAACTCATTTAGTAGAGAAGTTAGAAAAAGAAAAGAAGTAAAAAATATTATTAAAGGAATTTTTTTAGACATTCTTTATGAAGTACCATCTGGAGAATATTTTTCAAACCCAAAAAAACTGGATGGAAGTTTTAAAACTCCTTATCTAAGATTTATTAATAATAGAAATTTAAAAAGATTGCCTAATGGATTTGTGGTTTTCACACGACAGACATTTAAAACAATAAAAGAAGAATTTGATAATAAATTAAAATAACCCTGGATGAAAATTTGTATCTTCTAACCATTTTTCAGCTATTTTAATATAATCGGGATTTAGTTCATATCCAATATAAGATAAACCAAGTTTTTTAGCAGCAACACATTCTGAACCGCTTCCAACAAATGGAATAAGAATAGTTCCATTTTTTTTAGGCATACAAGATTTTATAAGTTTTATTGTTAAATCTAAAGGCTTCTGGGTAGGGTGTTTAATTATCTTATGGTCTGCATGTTCTTTTAATTTCAAAGGTTTGAAAACATTATCGCATGTTTTACATAGAAACCATCTTTCTGTCATTCCTGCTCCTCCTGCGAGTGCTGGAACTTTAATAACATCTCTTGGCAAGGCTCCTTTAACATGTGCATTATATATTGTCTCTTTTCCTTGTTTACTGAATCTTCCTAAAGTTCCTTTTCTAATTTTTCCAGCGGCGCTATTTAAAAATCCTTCGGTATATGGTTCTCTTATTTCATCACGATTAAAAATAGGAACGCCTTTCCAGCAACATATTATTGCCTCATGACTTCTTTGCCAGAAATTTAAAGAAGCGACATTTTTATTTGTATAATGCCATATTAACCATCTTTTTTCCAATGGAATGTTAACAGATAGATGCGCTAAGATCTCACTAAAACCATATATGTACATTGTCGCGTTTTTATTCATTACTTTAATACATTCATCTATCCATTTTTTTGACCAAACAATATATTCTGTTAATTCTCTTTTGTCTTCATTGTTTCCAAAGTCTTTCCCTATATTGTATGGAGGATCGGCAATTACTATATCAAAAAAATTTGATGGCAGTTTTTTTAATCCTTTTAAAGCATCTTGACAATATATTTTATTTAGTTCGAGACGTTTACTATTTTTCTTATTCATAAGATTTTTTAATCTCTTTATATATTATCATTTGAATCAAAGTAATTCATATAAATTAGTTTTTTAAGAATTAATATTCGATATAATAAATATAGGTGAACGAAAGTTCATTGTCAAGTTCATAAGTTCTCCAGATATTAACTGTTTTAAAAGAACAATTAAATATAGAACTATATTTTAAGAATAAGCTTACATTCGATCAATCTTATCCACATGGCTTCTTCGCTTACGACATATTTTTTAGCAAGATCTTTAACGTTTTTTATTATTTTAATATCATTTTTTAACATTTCTAATGGCATTAATAACTCTGCTGCAAACTGATTTGCTTCTGTATCGTCTATGCTCTTATTTTCTAAGTCATAATTCTGTTGAGTATGACCTAAGATTAAATGACCTATCTCATGAGCTACAGTAAATCGTTTTCTGTTATGGTGTTTATCATCGTTATAGCCAATAACCGCCTTTTCTCCTACGGTTACCTGAATTCCATCTGTTTGATCACCAAAAGACCATTTCTGCACGGAAAGAGGCTGGGTTTTTTTTAGGTGTTGGATTATTGTATTTAGAATAATAGGTGGTTGTTTTATATTTGCCTCTTCAAGAAGTAATCGTGCTTTTTTTCGAGCATAGGCAATTCTTACTTTATTTGTTTCCTCCATCTTTTTTTCTATTTTTTACAAATTCGATAAAATCCAATATTTGCTTTTTATCAGAAAATGATAGTTTTTTTTCTGCTCTTAATGCGTGTTTAAAATTAACAGGATTCGTTTCTTCATTACCTAAAAAATAATTGAGATTTAAATGAAAAATTTCAGCAATTTTTTGCAATACATCAATCGATATTTTTCTATTCCCTGTCTCAATAAGGGAAAGTGCGGTCGCGGATTCAAAGCCAACTTTCTCGGCAAGATCCTTTTGAGACATCTTTGCTGACTCCCGAGCAGACTTAATTTTTTCGCCGATTAGCTTGTAGAGATGCTCCGATATTATCATGTTGATATTATACACTTATCAAAACGATTTGACAAATGATTATCAGTTTGATAAATTATAAATAGCAATCTGTTATAAATTACCTATGATTGGGGTGAAAATTATGTTTAAATTTTCTGATACTATTGTACAACAAGTCTGGGAAAAAGGATATATCGTCAACGGTTATGATCCCGCTTATACTAGAAAAGACCAATGTGGTGCTTGGATCAAGCGATTAGATTATGGCGATAGAAAATCACAATACGGTTGGGAAATAGACCATATTACGCCAGAGTCTAATGGTGGCGGTGACGAACTTTCTAATCTTAGGCCGCTTCAGTGGCAAAATAATGCTAGTAAACAAGAAGGTAAATTAACCTGTCCTGTAAGGTCTAAATAAATTAACGGGCTGAGTATACGGCTCTAAAAGTTTAGTATACTCAGCCCAGCTTAAAGATTATAGTAAACGAATTTTAAATAATTATTAGAAAGGAGATGATTAATATGGCAAATTTTAATCGAACAAAAATTTTTACGAAATCAAATATCAAAAAAATTCCTAATAACAAAGCAATAGTTTATAAGATAAAGAATAATTTTAGTAAAACCTTATATATTGGAATTGCAGGAAGAGGTAGGGTCGAAGATAGATTGATGGAACATAAAGAAATTAAAAAAGAAATGATCCCGGGCGGGACCAAATTCCAATTTGTTCAAGTAAAAAATAAGAAGATTGCAGAAAAAATAGAAAAACAAATAATCAGAAAAGAACAGCCTAAATTTAATATACAAAATAAATAATCTATGTTTAAATTCTTAAATTTCTTTGAAAAAATTAAAGTAGATAAATACTACAAAATGAAAGACCATGAGTTAGAATTAGAAGCCAATAAATACAATATTGGTGAATATTATGATGGATTTAAAATACTAAGAAGCCAAATAATTAAACAGCTAATTGAAAAAGACTTAGCCAATAATTCACAATTTGCGGTTTTAATTTCTGTCTTATCACTATTTATTAGTTTAGCGAGTATTTATCTTGCGATCAAGAAATAATAATCGTTTATATTCCCACCTCTGAGATGTAAAGTTACTTTATCAAAGAGAAACCGAAAAAATCTTCAGAAGTAGAATGAAAAACCAAGATCTTCATCTGGGGCTAATTTTTTACTTGATATAGTTCTTATATATTTTGACCTCTTGAAATCCTACATCTAGTGTGTTAAATTATAAAGTACACTATATAGGTGAAAAATATGGATAGATGCAAGATAGATCAAGAAAAAATAAAAAGAATTCTAATAAAAAGGGGGTATAAGAATGGTGAACCACCCAGGGGATACGAAATTCATCATATTAAGCCTGTAGAAGAAGGAGGAAAAGATACGCCAGGAAATGTTCGAGTTATCAAAAGAATCAAACATCAACAAATACATATTAATAAAAGAAAGGCGAATAAAATATGATACCTTCAATCATTGGGTTATTAAATTGGTTCCAATTTGATATTGAAATTAAGGGTAGCCCCAAGACCATAATGCAAGGCATTATTTTTTTAGTGGATGCATTAAAATCTCAAAAACTTATCGAAAAATGGTTCTATCTCTACGAATATACAACTATTCGTTTACGATTTAAAACACATGATAGTAAACAGCTTGAGCAGGCAGTTAAAAAAATAACTACTTAACACAATCTTTCTATCTCTAAAAAACTACAATTCCAGCCATATTGTGAAAAAATAGAAGATTTTCCAAATGAAGAAGTACTGAATGTATTTACTAATATAATGTCGCAGGTATCCGAAATAAGTATTAAGAGATTTAAAGGGGAAACAAGTTATAGTAACTATAAGTTTGTAGAAAGAATTACGCATTGCGTGTTTGATATTGTTTATGGCACTGATACTGAAAAATATTTTTTTCTCAAATACATTGGTGTGAATCTTATCAACAATGATGATCCCGAACAAACCATTCTTGACGATCAGAGAAAGATTGAGTTTATAGGTAAAACTATCGACTTACCAATGATCAATGTTCCAATAAAGACAAAATAATAACCAACCTCAGGGGGTTTAGGAGAAGAAATTAACGAGATAAAAAAACTTTGACTTTATTTTTTTAAACTAGGATAGGCAATAATCGCAATTGCTAGTAAGACAATGGCACCGACAATATAAAAAGTCTGCAACCAGGATAAATTCATTTTTTTAATAAAAATAAACTGATAATAACCGATCCCGAAGATAAAATTAACCCTATTCCTATCAAATAATAGTTTACCATTGTACCAGCAGAAAAAAGGGGTGTAGTTGTTGTTGCGAAAAAGACAACGCCAACATTGCTGACAAATTCAGACAGTCTGTTTAATTGATTTTTATTTAGTTTTATATCCACGCTTTAATTAAATAAAAAACAAAAATAGTTTGTCAACGGACTATAACCTACAAACCACGTTGTTTAGACCGTTATAACAACAGAAAAACTTCGATATACCCTTGTATAAAATTACGCTGTAATTTTCAAAATTTGACTTATTTCCTTTTGAGTTCCCGGTCGAGTTTTCCAAAGAAGATAAACATTAGAAAAAAAGCAATCAAAATTAAAGCATAGCCAATTTGGAACTTTTTAAAAAACTCAGTAAGATCGATCATAAGTAAAAATAGCTTTTCCTAACTTCAAAGCTAAAGATAAACTAATAATAATTAAGATGAGATTAAATATCAAGACAATAAGATTATTGATTGTTGGAATAGTTAAAATTAAAGTAGCTCCAATGTTGGTAAAAACTGAAGAAAAAACTCGTAAATGATATGGTTGGATGTTCACAAAAATAATATAAACAAATATTTTTTATTTGTCAGTAGGTCATAACCAACAAAAAATATATATAGAGCTACATGACGATGTTATTTTGCTGATATATACTTTTCCACTCAGAGATGTAATCTTCAAAATTTGACGGGAAAAGTAATTTACAATGAATTTTATAATTTATTTAATTTTTTAAACATCTTTTCTGCAGGAAGAAATGATTTTGGAGAAGATAAGAAGAAGTTCTTGTGTTTCGAAAGATAGGATTTTAAATTGATCTTTAAAATTTGGATTAGCATAGGAAAGTAAATTTAGCCAATATCTTGTTTCTTTTATTTCTTTTTTACAGATTCCAATCTTATGGGTAAAATCTTTTTTGCTTTCTGCTTCATTAGCCTCACAATAATTTGCCCCAACCGATCCGCCAGATCCTATTAACTGCTCAACCATTCTTTTATTGACTGAATTTTGCGGTAGCTTCATCATCAGGCCAATTATATTTTTGGCAAAATTCTTTGTTCTTTCCTCCAAATCATATTTTATATTCATTTGTAAATTGTAAATTGAAAATTCGTAAATTGATTACTGAAAATATATATATAGTTTTGTACCAAGAGCATGACTGATTCTTTCTAATAAAGATAGGGTAGGGAATGACTGCATGTTTTCTAATCTTGATATCACTGGCTGTTTTGTTCCGATTCTTTTAGCCAATTCTTTTTGACTAAGTCTTTTTTTAAGACGGGCACCGATGAGACTTCGTACTAATTGATATTTTGGCTCGTTTTTTTCCGCTAGTTTTTTAAAACCTTTTTTTTTCATCAGCTTTTTTTCATAGTCTTCCCAAGTTGTTAGATCATTAATATTTCTCATATTTTTTTATAAATATAACTAATACATTATATTAATAAAATTATTGAATGTCAAACTCTTTTATACGTCTAAGTGCTAAGTCTATTTCTTTAGCCTGCGTTTTATTAGTCTTTTTGACAAAACCATGAACTATTAAAAATATATTCGGAGTGACAAAAACAAAAAGTAATCTTATCTGAACAGAAGTTTTTATTCTCAATTCATAGAGGTTTTTGTTGATTTTCTTAATCTTTGAAGTAGCTAATAATGATAAGTTGTATTCTTTAAGTAATTTAATATTAGATCTAATTTTATCAACGATTTTATTGGAAAACGAATCAATAAAATCTTCAATCCCTTCTTTTCCTGACGCATTTTTGTAAAGGATAATTTTATACATGAATTAACCATAATCAATTAAGAAAAGCTTTGTCAATGGACTATAGTCTACAAAATAAGAGATTTTGACTGATATGACAGCAAAAAAACTTCGATATACTCTTTGTTTATAATAATATTCCTGCCTTCGAAATGTAATCTTTAAAATTTGACTTTGTTTGTTTTTTTTGTAACAATGGGTGGGCAGTATGATTAAACTTTCTCCTAGTAAAATCGCAACGTACAAGCAATGTCCATATAAGTATAGATGTGACACTGATACACAGATAAGAAATGCTTACAAAAAAGACACTCCTGATTTAATATTTGGTAACTTAATTCATGGCTGTCTTAATGATTTCTTCAAAAAAACACAAAAATCAGAAAGAAATTATCAAACTTTGAGAAAACTTTTTGAGGAAAAATTTAAAAAGAACTTTGAAAAACATAGAAGAATTTTTAAAACGAAGGAAAACATAATCAAATATGTTGAAGAAGCAAAGAAACAATTTAAGACCTTCCTTTCAAGTAAATATTCCAAAACAGAACCCATGGTAACAGAAGATTTCCCGAGATATTTATACAGTAATGAACTAGAACTAGGCGGAAAATTTGACCGGGTTGATTTAGTTGATGATAAATTAGTTTTGATTGATTATAAAACCGGGAAATATAAAGAAAACAAACAAGAAGATAATCAATTTCAACTCGACTTTTATGAATATTTGCTCTCCAAGATTTACCCAAAATTTAAAACGGCTAAAAAAGTTCTTTTTTATTTAAAGGAAAACAAGATAGCAGAAGAAAAAAACAATAAAGATTTAAACAAAGTTGAAGAAAAGATTTTAAATTATGCCGACGTAATAAAAAATGATAAAGAATTTAAACCCAAAAGGAATTCTCTATGTAACTATTGTGGTTACCAAGAGATTTGCCCATTGTTTAGGAATAAACCCGTAGGGTGACGAAGCCAATCTTCAAAATTTGACCCCTTTTTTTATAATTTTTTATTGGCTATAATCAAATTATGGCTAAGAATTTTACAGCAATTGATGATCTGGTGAAAAAACTTAAAAAAGAAAACAGGGCTGTTAGTCTGCATAAAGAGGCGGAGCCGGTGGCCGCGGAAAAATTTGAAATAAAAGAAGTAGTTGAACATAAAGCCGAAGAAGAAGTTAGGCCCTATATTTCTCCCCGCCAGGATACGATTGAACTACCGCCTGATCTGAAAAAAATGGGGCTGCAGCCAACGTCATCAACCCAGTTTTCCTCATATCAAAACATCACACTACCAATCCCTGACGAAAAGATTGTTGTCGGTTTGCACGCGCCTATTACCTCGTCAATCAGATGGCTGGCAACCTTGGCGGTTTATCTCTTGGCGAGAGTTCATTTAGGACTGAAAGTTGTTCATGGAAAGGTAATTAGAGTCTTAAGAAGTTAGCTCATGGTTTTATTTATTTCTCGGAGAAATCCTTCTTTGCTGTGGCCGCCAACAAACTGGGAGACCATCTTTCCTTCCTTAAAAACAACAAAGGTGGGGATGGAAAAAATCTGGTATTGACTGGTTAATTCGGGATTTTCATCAACGTTGACCTTGACAAACTTCATCTCTTTTTTTTCCTTAGCCAGTTCCTCAAGAATCGGCCCAGTCATCTTGCAAGGACCGCACCAGTCAGCATAAAAGTCAACGAAGACTATCCCTTTTTGATCTAAAACTTCAGCTTGAAAACTGTCTTTATTTATCTGGGTCACTGACATATTATTTAAAAATAACAATCAATCATAATCCTATTTTTTTTCTTCGTCAACCCCAATTTTTATCTTTTTTCGATGTTATACAATGGTCCGACGATTTGGATGTTGGCCGGCGCCCGAAGATTGAAAAAGTTTTTAAATTCCGCACCGTCAAAACTAACACTGCCGCTATCGCCGGAAAAATTAATTGAACTGGTTTTCCCATAAGAAAAGTCAGCTCCAACACTGCCAGAATCGATTCGGTTAAAATAACTGATGTTTCGGTTTTTCAACTCCTGTTTGACTTTGTCCTGATTCCAGACCTCGCCTCCATATGGATGAGGTTTATCTACTTGATAAAGATGCTCTTGGGTGGAAGAATCAGCCCTAGCTAGTAAAACCACATTAACCATATCCGCTAACTCTTCCGTCTTTAACCAGGCGGTTTTGTTATATTCGCTTCTTGAACCCCAGTCGCAGTAAAACCAGGGCGACTCGCGGTCATAAGCTTTTGAAGAAAGATCGGAAAAACTTCCCACTGATCCATCAAAGTCATTCGCATGTTTGGTCCAGGAAGTATCTGACCAGCCAATTTCTGACGACTTGAGAATATAGCCGCCATGAGTTGAGGAATACCAAGCTTTAATAGGAGATCCTCCTTGCACCATTACCCAGCCGGCTGTGTCGTTGACCGCTTGTTCCCATGCTCCTCCTTTTGGATCGGAATGAAACACTTGACACTGTTCAGTGGCGCAGATTGATCCGCTTCCATTATTGGTATATGCCAAAGCATAAGAGCGGGAGGCGATCGCTTGAGCTTTAAGAGAGGCCATTCCGTCAGCCCCCCAGCTTTCCGGAACTTCATAAATCCTTTTTACATAGTCTTCGATGTTATAACTGCCGTAGCCGTTAACATTAATATTAATGCTTTTATCATAGTCTTTTTTTAGCTCAAAGTTGTCATAATAGGCTCGCAAAATCTCCTCTTCGTTTTGGCCGGCCTTGGCTCTTCCATAAGCGCCGAACTGGTTCATGCCCACCCGATTGGGGACGCCATAGGTAAAAAAGGCAAAACGCGGAGAAAATCCCGGATCGCGGCCATTGGTTAAGTCGCTATCGCATCTGCCTAAGGAAGCGGCTGACCGGGAAATTCCTAGGGCGGCTAACCGTTCGGAGATTAACTGTTGCTGGCGGGTAGACAGCTGGGCGATCTTTGACCGCGTCTGACTGATCTGTGATGATAAAACCTTTGACTGGGTGTCAACTTCTTGTTTCACATAGGTCAACTGGTTTTTTTCCGTGGTCAGACTGGCTTTTATCTCCTCAAGATTTTTAATGTATAAAACCACCTTGATAATGGTGTTTTTGTCTTCGTTGACCAAAGACCGCTGGTAGGAAAACTTGCGGAAAGAGTCAGAAAGATTATCAGCCACCAGCATTGATAACAGGGTCAAGGACGACTGCTGAATATTTTTGTAATAAGACTTTGACCGTTCATTAAGAAGGTTTTTTTGATAGGCGAGAGCCTGTTCGCCTTTTTTAACCTGGTTTTCTTTTTCAACAATCTCTATCTCCAGTTGGCTGACCTGATTTTTAATCTGATTAAGTCTTGTTGTTAGCTCTTGATAGTTGGCTTCTTTGGAAGACAGATCTTTTTTTAATGTTTCCAGTTCTTTAGTAATATCTTCTATCTCATCAGCCCGGACAAAAAAAATAGGCAAAATTAAGGCTGTTAATAAAAAGAAAATAATCAGTTTTTTCATACATGATTTGTTATTTCTGTATTTAATTATTATACTTTTTTTATGAAACGCTTTTTTCTTTTATTTGTCGTTTGTTATTTGTTCCTTGTTATTTGTCCCTTGGTAGTTGCTCAAGCTCCAACACCATCAGAAACACCTATTGGTGGGGATCGTTATGCCGCCTGCGATCTCTGCGGCTACTGTCCGCCTAACACTCTACCTTCGTCTTGGGAAAAATGCCGGCAATGTCTTTATCCTGACGCCTCAACCGACCCAAGCGCTCAAGACACTTTAAAGGTTGACGCTGATACTAATCAAGCAATTAGCCCTTATCCTGGTCGCCAGTATACCTTTTTAGGCTGCATCTCAACTGAGGCTGGTTTTTCTCAAGAAGGAGGAGTTAGTAGTGTCACCCAAAAACTTTTAAATATCGTCTTTTCTATAGCTGGCGGGATTGCTTTTCTTTATTTTTTATACGGCTCGTTTGTTATCGCCGCTTCACAGTCAGATCCAGAAAGGTTAAATTATGGAAAAAGAGTTGTCTGGGGAGCAATTATTGGTCTGGTTTTTTGTTTGACCTCGGTCTTGATTGTTAACTTCATCGCTGGACAGGTGTTGAAGATACCTGGATTCGGGAGTTAATTTTTCCTTCCTATTTTCCTTAAGAAGCTTCCAGCCAAAACCCCAGCTAACAAGGTAGGAATAAAAATTACCGGTAAACCGGTTGAGGGAATTTGAGAAGTGCTCATGGTTTTTCCGCTGGTATTATAACTGCCATAATTATTGGTACTGGTTGTTTGTCCGCTAGGAATCTTTACCGTAGAAATTGGAGTGGGTGAAGGAGAAACTTTGGGAGTCGGTGTTGCTCCTTTAGAAACAGAGGTTTTAATTTTACTAAGATTTAATTTGCCAGTGATAACAGCGAAAAAGACAAGAACCACAACTAGCCCTAAGATAAAAGAAATCACCTTATTAAAACTGTCCATATGTTATATATTATACCATACACTATCCTATAGTCAACATTGGTTTGACTTTTTGGAAAAAAAGAGGGAAAATCAAAATATGGATAAAAACCCCCAGGTAGTTTACCAGTGGCGAGCGCCGCTTCGACCATACAAAAGAAGATCAGCTCTTATTCTTCGTTTTTATCTGGCCGTTGCCTTTTTACTTTCTGCTATTGTGTTTTTTTTCGGTGATAAAATCCTTATTATTCCCATCTGGGCTTTGGTCTTTCTTTTTTATGTCCTAACAATCACTCCGCCACCAGAAGTAGACAACAAAGTCACTACTTTTGGTATTGAAGCAGCTGGGGTAACGGCGCGGTTTGAGATGCTTTCCCATTTTTACTTTGGCAAAAGATTTGGCTTTTATACTCTAACCGTTGTCAGTCAACCGCCTTACTTTTACCATTTTTATCTGGTCGTTCCCAGTGAAGAAATAAAAAACAATCTTGTGAAGATTTTGTCAAATCATCTTATTTATCAGGAAAAACCCCAAAAAACAATCACTGACAAAATGCTTGATTTTTTATCCTCTCTTATGCCTGACGACGAGATAGAAGCTCGTCCAGCCTCTGTTTAAAAGAAGAAGGAAGGATTTCTTTAACGCCAAAAACCCGGCCCCATTTTATTACTCCTTCATCGGTGGAAACTAAAAAACCATCTATCTCTTTGGCTAAAACAATTAGATCTAAATCAGTAACGCTATCTAAAAAACCAAACCGCGTCGCTTGGCGATAACGTTCGCGAAAGCTTTTGATAAACTTACCAATTGCTATCTGGAAGTCTTTTTTTAAGCCGGGTTTTTTCCCCGCTAACTGATTGACTGCCGCTTCGATCTCCTCCTCGGCGATGTTTAAGCCGCGATAACTTCTGGCGCGGATGTCGCCAATCAGTTGATAAAAAACACTGGCAGGAAAGTTAACCTGAGAAATCTCCGGAGACTTAACTGTCACCACCGATAAAAACTCTTTGATAAATGGTTGATTTTTATCATCAAAAAAGCTGAGGTACTCGTCAACTGCTTTTGGCGGCAGAAAAAACTCGACCTTTTTTTCTTTTTTAAGAGTTCTTATTATTTTGGTAAGGTTTATGGTTACTTCCTCGGTTTTTTTCCCAAGCCCCAAACCCGCCTCCATGTTAAAAAACAAATTGGTATCGAGAATAAAGTTATCCATATAACTAGTTTATCAAGTTTATAAAGTTTTTAAAGTTTAATAAAGCGTTTTTTCTTTATAAACCTTATAACTTTACGAACTTTATGAACTCACTCCTGTATTCTCACAGGCATGATAATGTGAAGAAAGTTTTTCAGGTTTTCGCTGCGAAAGACTGCTGGTGCGTCGCTTCGTAAAAGCTCGATGATTATCTTTTTTGAACTGATGTTATTTAAAAAATCAATTAAAAACTTAAAATTAAAGGCAATTTTTTGCGGTTCGCCGGTAATCTCTGCCTCAAGATAGTCAACGTTTTCTTTGCCTTCTCCTGTTTTTGGAGTCAGTTGAATCTCGTCTTTTTCTGTTTTGAGAATAATCACGTTGGAAAACTCACGGGCAAAGATCGAAGTTAGCTTAACCTTTCTTAAAAGCTCGGACCGATCCAAAACAATGGTTGTTTTCTTTTCTGAAGGGATAACCTTTTCATAAGGGGGATATTCTCCCTCAATTAAACGGGAATAAAACTCGTGGTCAGCTAAATAAAAAACAATCAGTTTTTCTTCATTGGAATAGCTAAAAGAGATTTCTTCTTCTTCTTTAATCATCTTTAAGATCTCGGCTAAAAAACCGCCAGGGATAATTGAGGAAGGGAAAGAAGTCTCTTTTTTAACTGTTAATAGTGATAGACGAAAACCATCGGTGGCAACAAGCTGCATCTCTTCTCCTTGGGAAACAAAATTAATACCAGTTAAAATCGGCCTGGTTTCATCAGAAGAGGTAGAAAATAAAACTAGGGGAAAGGTTTCTTTTAAAAAACTGGTTTTTATCTTTTGTTTTTCACTGGTTATTTTCGGAGGAAGAGGAAAGTCGCTTTTAGAAAAAAGAGGGAAGTCTCCTCTGGTTTTTTCTTGGCTGATAATAATTTCTTTTTCTTTAATGTCAATCTCTATTTTACCTGAGTTTAACAAGCTTAAAAATTCAGTAATCTTTCTTGGTTCAATTACTATTTCAAACTGAGAGCTGTTTTCTACTTTAAGGCTGGTGTGGTAAAAATAGTTAAGATTAGTTGAATAAAGATGAATCATGTTTTTTTCTCCTTTTAGGTAAACTCCCTGTAAAGAGGTTGCGGAGGAAAGTTTAGCTGATGTAAACTTTGAAGCCAGGTTTAATCTTTCTAAAAAAATATCTTTTAATAAAGTGATTTTCATATAGTTATTAATAAATAGTAGTCATAGAGATTGTGTATAAGTGTATAAAAAAAGAGGAGGGTTTTCAAGACAGAATAAATGACATTTTTTTCCTGTGAAAAACTAGTGGATATCATGTTGATGACTCTAGGGTTTGGATGATATTATCAACGTCTTTTTTAAAATTAACGTCTTTCATAAGCAAGGAAGAGATTTTTTTTTCTGCGTGAAGAACTGTTGTGTGATCCTTCTTTTTTAAAATATGGGCAATTTCCATCAGTTTTAAACCAAGCTCTTTTTGCAAAAGATACATGGTTATCTGTCGAGGAAGAACAATCGACTCAACCCGACTGGGACCTTTAAGGTGTGACTGCCTGACATTAAAATAAGTACAAACAGCCTTAATCACTTCTTGAGGTGTTAGTCTTTTTTTCTCCTTTTCTTTTTGCTGATTGTTAAAAAAAAACTCCACCGCTTCCAGATCAATCTTTTCTTTTTTACCGATAACCTTGGCGTAAGCAGAAAGGAGAGTTCCTTCAAGCTCTCTTGAGTCAGTGATTCTTTCAGCAATGATTTTTGCCGCTTCAATATCAATAGTAATATTCTTTTCCTTGGCTTTAATTAATAAAATGGCGCTGCGCAGTTCAAAGTCAGGTGGCTGGATGTCAACAATTAATCCTCCGGAAAAACGGGATCTCAGCCGATCTTCAAGATTTTTAATAGCAGAAGGCGGCCTGTCTGAGGTTAAGATAATCTGACCACCAGAGGAGATAATTGAGTTAAAGGTATGAAAAAACTCTTCTTGGATATGGGTTTTACCGGCAATAAACTGAATATCATCAACAATTAACAAACTTAAATAACGATACTTTTTCCGGAAGCGGCCAGTTGATTTCCCCCTAATCGACTCAATTAACTCGTTAGTAAAGTTGTCACCCGGGCAAAAATTGACTTTTTTTGTTTTATCTTTTTCAAGAATTTTTTTGGCAATCGCCTGGGCTAAATGGGTTTTGCCAACGCCAACTCCGCCGTAAAGAAAAAGCGGGTTGTAGGCAGTGCCTAGATTGTTTACCACTGCCTGGCTGGCCGCATAGGCGACCTGATTAGTAGGAGAGACAGCGAAGTTGTCAAAACTGTACTTTTTACTTAGGCCGGCCTTGATAAAAACATCTTCGTTTGACGGCTCAAAAGACAAAAGAGGAGACTCAGTCTTTTTTTTAGTTTTTGGCGCAATCATAAACTCAGCTGTGATTTTTTTTTGCAGCTGAGAAGAGAGTTCTTTTTCGATTTCCAAAACTCTTTTTTCTAAAAAAGACTTGACTCCTTGACTACTACAACTTAAAACAATCTTTTCTTCAGTCAGTTCTATTGGCGTTAATTGTTTTAAAACAGAGTAGAGAACAGGATTATCAGCCTGGTTTTTTTCCAGTTTAATTAAAAAACCGTTCCAGAGAGAAGATAAGAAAGACATAAATAATTGATGTGGATAACTTGTCCACAAATAATAAACAAATCCACAAAGGAAGTCAAGGGGGAAACTCAATGATTAAATAAACAAATAAAGAAATAAGCAAATAAATGAGGGACGGCCTCATTTATTTATTTAATTATTTACTTATTCTGACATTATGAAGGTTTACAGTTCGCCTAGGCCTTCCTTCTTCTGCACCTCTTCTTTGACGAGGTTTAGGAAGCGTTCAGTAGAAGACAGTCTTCGATGGCCAACCAATTTGGCGATATATTCAATTGAGATACCGTTTCTTAATTGGTGGGCGATAAAGGTATTTCTGAGATCGTTAACAGTGGCGTTTTCTATTCCTATTTCGCGAAAACAGCGGGAAATAATCTGGCGGATATTTCTGATAAGAAGCGAATGGCCGGTTCGGGTGATAAAAAGATGGTCGTCTTTTGAGCTCGGTCTGACTTTAAAATAGTTATCAACGGCTTTTTTTACCACTTTATTAAGAGGAATGTTTCTTTCCGGAGTTTTGCCATAAGAACGAATAAAAAGCGAGGCGTCTTTAATATCATTAATTCTAATATTGGCTAGTTCACCGATTTTTACACCGGTTTGGAGAAGAATTTCGACCAGTGCATAGGTCCTTAGATCTTCCCGAGCAAAGTCTCTTAAGGCGCGGTATTCTAATTTAGTAAAGATACGAGGAGGAGAGGAAACATATTTAGGATGAGAAACATCAAGTGAAGGATTTTGACTAATCACTCCCTCTTGTTTTAGAAAACGAAAGAAAGTTCTAATTGAGTTAAGCTTTCTTGAAGCAGATTTTTTTGTATAGTTTTCCGATAAAAGTTTATTAATAAAACCATCAATAGTTTCTTTTTTTACCTCTCGGATATCGGCGATTTCTTGACTGGTGAGATAGCCGACAAACTGCTCAAGATCTTTTTTATAGGCCACAATGGTAAAAGATGATTTTTCTTGGCTTTGAAGATTTTTAATAAATCTTTCAGCAAGAGATGGTAATAGAACATTATCCATAACGCCCTATAATATATCATAAGGGGAAATTAAATTCAAGCGCTCTTGCGAAAACTGGTTTGATTTGTTATATTATTAACTTAACTTTAGAAAAAAAGGAGAACCAGATCGATGACCAAAAAAACTACTAACATCATGCAAGAGCTGCTTAAAAAACAAAAGCCAGCTTCATTAAAAAAAGGAGCCGAGATTAAAGCAAAAATTGTCTCTTTGTCAAAAAAAGGGATTGTTTTTGATATTGGCGCCAAAGCCCATGCAGTTTTAGGCGAACTGGAGATTAGAGAAGTTTCTACCTATTTACCATACTTAAAAGAAGGAGACACGATCGCTGTTCGCATTATCTCCGAAGAGTCGAAAAATGGATTTCCCGTCGTCTCTTTGCGCAAGTTTTTTGATAAAGGCAAATGGGAGATTTTAGCTGAGAAAAAAGACAAAGAAGAAGAGATTGAAGTTCTCTGTGGTGAATATGGAAAAGGAGGGGTGTTTGTTGACTTTATGGGAATAAGAGGAGTGATTCCAAAAATTCAGCTAACAGAGCCCTTTATTAGTCATCCGGAAAAACTAGAAAAACAAAAGATTAAAGTAAAAATTCTTGAAGTGGACAAGCTGAAGAATCGACTGGTGGTTTCCCAAAAGGCGGCCGTCTTAAAAATTTCTCAAAAAGAGCTAAAGAAAAAGTTTGCCGCGGTAAAAACTGGAAAAATCTATAAGGCAAAAGTTTTAGGCGCTTCTGGGTTTGGGATTTTTTGTGAGGTAGAGGGGGTTGAGGGCTTAATTCATATTTCGGAAATTTCTTGGGAAAAGGTCTCCAATGCTGCTAACTATGTGACCACCGGAGAAACAATTAATGTCTATGTGGTGGAAAAAAACGAGACCGATCTAAAACTTAATCTTTCTTTAAAAAGACTAACCACTGATCCATGGGAAAAGATCGAAAAAAAATATCCCAAAGAAAAGGAAATAGAAGGAGAAGTGATCCGTAAAGAAAAATATGGCTATTTTATTCGTCTTGAGCCGGGAATTGAGGGCTTAATTCATATTTCCAAGCTAACTGGTAATGAAGAGATAAAAATCGGCCAGAAAATCAAAGCCTATATTGAAAGAATTAATGTCAAAGCCCGCAGGATGAGCTTAG
>Ga0210018_1000526_pt1 | contig 19501 bp, 15 predicted proteins | sample CryGeyCG2014_010_2_FD_183967 | JGI IMG/M metagenome (GOLD analysis project Ga0210018, IMG submission 183967) | Groundwater microbial communities from aquifer - Crystal Geyser CG09_land_8/20/14_0.10 (SPAdes) (version 2) | ecosystem: Environmental > Aquatic > Deep subsurface > Groundwater | place...
TCGGTTTATGAACAACGCTTCAGCTTTATCCCTGTTTTGCAGAAAATGGGTGCTAAAATTACCTATTTTAAACCCAAAATCAAAAATCCCGAAAGGTTCTATAGCTTCAATTATAGTGATTGTGACCCTCATCTTTATCATGGTATCAAAGTTATCGGTCCCACACAGCTTAAAGGAGCCAGAATAACTGCCGAAGATATCCGCCACGGGGCGACTCTTACTATCGCCGCTTTAGTCGCTAAAGGGCGAAGTGAAATTAATAATACTCAAATTATTGATCGCGGCTATGAAGATTTAGGAAAAAAGCTAAAAGAATTAGGGGGAAATATTAAGATAATTAAAAGTTAGAAGTCCAAAGTTAAAAGTAAAGAAACATTGTTACATTGCTAACCGTCATTCTGAATTTAATTCAGAATCTTCTTAAGATGATCCTGATTTTCATCAGGATGACGATGAGAAGGGGATTCTGGACCCTGTACCATTCGATACAGGGCTAGAGCAAGCCAGAATGACGGTGAAAAGACGATTCTGTCCGCCAGCTGGCGGACAGAATGAAGAATGACAAAGAGAACAATTAAAAGTTAGAAGTCCAAAGTCAAAAGTAAAGAAACATTGTAAAAATAGTTAAAAGTCAAAAGTTAAAAGTTAGAAGTCCAAAGTTAGAAATTAGAATGCATAGGATAGTAGTTAGTAGATGGAGATAAACAAGATAATTTTTTTCTCCAACTATCAGCTACCAATTTCTATTTACCATTAATCATTAAACAATGTTAAATTCACTAAAAAAGATTTTTCATATTTTCAGGCGTCAATTAGCTAAATTTTGGTTAAAGTTTTTTCCAAAATTAATTATTATCGGTATCACCGGCAGTTATGGGAAAACTAACACGGTACAGGCTATTGAAGCAGTCTTAAAAACCAAATTTCAGACTCTTACTACCGATATTAATTTAGATACAATCTATAATCTTCCCCTCACTCTTTTAAAAATCCGTCCTAAAACTAAAGTCTTAATTTTAGAATACGGAGTAGATCATAAAGGAGAGATGGACAAGCATCTTGCTTTAGTTAAGCCTCAAATTGGTGTTATTACCGGTATCACTCCGGTTCATTCCGAAAAAAACCTTTTAGGCTCTTTAGAGGGAATTATCAAAGAAAAAAGTAAACTAATAGAAAAACTAACTCAAAAGGGGTGGGCTATTTTGAATTTTGATAATCAATATGTTAGGAAAATGGCTCAAAAAACAGTTGCTTCAATAATCAGCTATGGGAATAAACCTCAATTCAACTATTGGGCAAGCGATATTAAGGTAAACCTTAAGGGCACCTCTTTCCTACTTCATTATAATGAAGTAGGAAAAAAACAAATTAAGGCAATTAAAACCAAGTTAATTGGTAAACATTTTGTTCACGAAATAATGACCGCCCTGGCAGTAGGGAAAATTTTAGGCGTCGATATCAATCATGGAGCCCAAGGTATCAATAACCTTAAACCACTGTCAGGTCGAATGAGCATTGAAGAAGGTCCTCTTGAAACAATTCTTCTCAATGATTCCCTGCGGGCTAATCCCGAGTCTACTATTGCCGGTTTAGAAACTTTAGCGGCAATCAAACACTCAAGTAAAAAAATAGCCGTCTTAGGAGAAATGGGAGAATTAGGTAATTATTGTCAAAAAGAACACTATCGAGTGGGCACAGTTTTTGCTAAACTAAATATTGATTTTTTAATAACTATTGGCTCGGACACTAAATGGATTATTAAAGGAGCCAAAGACAGGAGATTCCCTAAAAAAGAAATTTTCTATGCTGAAAATGTTCGAGAAGCAGCTTTATTCTTAAAAGAAACCCTAAAACCCAATAATCTCTGGTATCTTAAGGGTTCTCGCCTTAAGCATTTAGAGAGAATTCTCTTGATTTTAGAAGGAAAAAGAGTTGACTGCCAATTGACTTCCTGTCATAATTATTGGAGTTGTCAAAATTGTCCGAAATTAGTTAAAGAATAACAAAAATTACAAAATTTAAATGACAAACCCGCCAAAAGGGCAAAGCCCATTAAGGCGGGTCCGCCATAATACCCCGCCTATGGCGGGACAATTAATTAGTTTTCAATGATTAGTGTGCAGATTCTGAATTAAATTCAGAATGACGGTTAAAGAGGTTCGTCATTCTGGCTTGCTCTATGTATCGAATGGTACAGGGTCCAGAATCCATCCCTAGACGATTCTGGAGTCTCCGCCAACCGGCGGATCCCCAGCCTCGCCGGCTAGGCGGGCCAGCCTCGCCGGCTAGGCGGGCCAGAATGACAGGTTTAGCCTCGCAAGGAGTCACCTTGCGAGGCTAATAACGGCGATGATTTTAGCAATGTAACAATATAACAATTCAACAATGTTCTTTATTTTAGCTTTAATAGGATGACTTTATTTTTAACTCTTATTATCTCTTCTTTTATAATCACCAGCATCGCTATTGTTCCTTTTATCAACGCTCTCTATGAACTAAAATTTTTGCGTCAAAAGCAAAATACTCACGATTTTTTAGGCAAACGGACACCAATATTTGACAAATTTCATCGCCAAAAAGCAGGCACCCCCATAGGGGGGGGAATTCTTCTTTTACTTTTAATGATTATTATTTTTATAATCACTTTTTTATGGCTAAAATTTTCTAATCTTTACATCTCCTCTTGTTTTCCTATTGATAAAGAAATAAGTATTATTTTCTTCACCTTAATTTCTTTTGGTTTTTTAGGCTTTTTTGATGACCTTAAAAAAATTTTTAATTTAGGGGAAAAAGGCGTTTTCGGCTTAAGGCTAAGATATAAGTTTGTTCTCCAGTGGATCTTGGCTTTCACTATTGGCTTTTTCCTTTATTTTAGTTTAGGCATTGACATTATCAACATCCCCTTTTTAGGGGCTTTAAAAATTGGCGCTTTTTATGTCCCCTTGGCCGCCTTTATCATCGTCGCCTTTACCAATGCCTTTAATATCACCGACGGCCTGGACGGGTTAGCCTCTGGTTTACTGATAATCTGCCTATTCGCTTTTAGTTTTATATCTTTTCAAATATTTGACACTCCCAATACTGTATTCATTGCTATTTGGATCGGGACTCTTATCGCCTTTTTATATTTTAATATTTATCCCGCCAGAATAATTTTAGGCGATACTGGCGCTCTTGCTTTTGGGGCAACAATGGCAGTTGTCGGTTTAATGTTAGGAAAAATTATTGCCTTAGCTGTTATCGGGGGGGTTTTTATTATTGAAGCAACTTCGAGCCTATCTCAAATGCTCTCTAAATCAATAAGGAAGAAAAAGCTTTTCTCGGCCGCGCCTTTTCATCTTTTACTCCAAGAACGAGGCTGGGAAGAGCCTAAAATTGTGATGCGCGCCTGGCTTGCCGGTCTAATGCTGGCCATCTTTGGCCTTTGGTTGGCAACAATGTAAAGCAAGCCCCTGCTATAATTAAGGTTAATGAACAACAATCAGCCAATTGGCGTCCTCGATTCCGGAAGGGGAAGGATACCCTTAGTTGAAGAAGAGATGTTTAATCATCAAATCACCAAAATTATCGCCAAAGAATATCTCCAACCTCTTCTTAAGAAAAGAATAGACACCTTAGTTTTAGCTTGTACTCATTATCCGCTGCTAAAAAGGGCAATTAAAAAAACTGTCGGCAAACAAGTTGTTCTTATCAGTCCCGGTAAAATGACAGCAAAATCATTGGTTAAAAAATTTAAAAATAGAAAATTATCCTCTTATCAAAAAAGGGGAGATATTAAGCTCTATTTTACTGATTCAGATCTTCCCAACACTAAAGAAGTGGAAAAATACTTGGGTAAAAAAATATATAGTAGTAAAATTAGACAAGTTAGTCTTGATAAAATATGATCAGTTTTTCTCAAAAAAATGTCGCCATCTTGGGCTTAGGAATAGAAGGACAAGACATTTGCCGATTTCTTATAAAAAACCCACGACCTGACGGTCGGGGTTTTCGCTTTCTGGGAATAAAAAAGAAGGCAAAAATTACCGTCTTTGACCAAAAAACAGCCTCCGAATTAGGTAAAATCGTCAAAACGCTCAAGGGCAGGGGAGTTAAATTTAAATTAGGCAAAAAATATTTAAAAAATGGCTTAGAAGGATTTGATATCATTTTTCGTTCTCCCGCTTTTAAAACATCTTTACCAGCAATTACTAAAGCTAAAAAGAAGGGGAGTAAAACATCGAGCGCTACCGAATTATTTTTCAAAACTTGCCCAGCCAAAATTATTGGTGTTACCGGCACCAAAGGCAAGGGAACCACGAGCACTTTAATTTATAAAATCCTTAAAAGAGCAGGAAAAAGGGTATTTTTAGCCGGCAATATCGGCCAGCCAATGCTTACTCTATTGCCAAAATTAGACCGAAAAAGCTGGGTAGTCTTAGAACTTTCCAGTTTCCAGCTCCAAGATCTAAATTTTAGTCCCCATATCGCCGTAGTTTTATTTATTACCTCCGAACATCTCGATTATCACCACGACACTAAAGAGTATATTCGCGCTAAATCAAATATTGTCCGCCACCAAAATAAGAATGATCTGGCTATTTTAAACGCCGACAATCCCACCTCATCTTCCTTTGCCCGCCTAACACCAGCAAAAATTCTTTATTTCAGCCGCCAGAAAAAAGTCAATGGGGCAACCACGATAAATGGAAAGATTATCTTAGATAATAAAATAATTGGTCCTGTCAAAAATCTCAAACTAAGGGGCGAACACAACCGGGATAATATCAACGCCGCTATCACTACGGCTAATTCCATAGGAATTAATAAAAAAATTATCAAAAAGGAGATCTTTTCTTTTAAGGGACTGGAACATCGTTTAGAATTAGTCACCACTATTAGAAAAATTAGTTTTTACAACGATTCTTTTTCTACTACTCCGGAAACAGCCATTGCCGCCATAAGAGCCTTTAGGGAACCAATTATTTTAATTGCCGGTGGTTCAGAAAAGGGCTCCAACTACAATCAATTAGGAAAAGAAATCAGTAAAAGTACTGTCAAAACTTTAATTTTAATTGGCTTAACCGCTAAACATATTAGAAAAGCGGTCAAATTAGCTAAATTTAAGGGAGAAATTATCTATCGTCCCGGGAGAATGGAAAAAATTGTTAAAATTGCTTTTCAAAAGGCAAAGCCCAATAGTGTTATTCTGCTTTCTCCGGCCTGCGCTTCTTTTGATATGTTTAAAAATTATAAAGACAGAGGCGATCAATTTAAGAAAAATGTTAAAAAAATTAATGAAGAAAAAACACTTTGACTGGCTACTTTTTACTTTAGTTATTTTTTTAAGCCTCTTTGGTCTTTTAATGATCGCTGACGCTTCCGCAGTAGTCGCTCAAAGAGATTTCGGCGATCAATTTTATTACCTTAAAAAACAATCAATCTGGTTAGCATTAGGAATCGTCACTTTGTTGGGAGTTAGTAAAATCAACTATCAGTATTTTAAAAAGGCGGCTATCCCCATTTTAGTTTTTAGCATCACTACCCTAATTGTAGTCTTAATCCCCGGTTTAGGTATCAAAAGATTAGGCGCCCAAAGATGGTTGGGGATAGGCACTTTCAGCTTCCAGCCATCAGAGATAGCTAAGTTAGCTTTAGTTTTATATGGCGCTTCTTTTTTGGCTAACAACCATTTTAAAAAGCAATCACCTCATCGCCTTTGGCCCTTTTTAATAATCAATGCCCTAATTGCTTCCTTAATAATTTTAGAACCTGACTTAGGAACAACAGTAACAATAGTCGCCATCGGTCTTGCCCTTTGTTTTTTAGCCGATGTTCCTTCTTGGAAACTGCTTATTTTTCTATGCGCCGCTTTAATATTAGCAGTGACACTCATCTTTTCCTCTACCTATCGGCAAGAACGATTACTGACTTTCTTAAAGCCAAATTACGATCCTCAAGGAGCTTCATATCATGTCCATCAAATTCTCTTGGCTTTAGGATCAGGCGGGCTATGGGGACAGGGAATAGGACAGGGAAAACAAAAATATGCCTATCTGCCGGAGGTAACCACGGATTCTATTTTCGCCATTATTGCCGAGGAGTTTGGTTTTGTTGGTGCCACCATATTCGTTATCACTCTTTCCCTTTTAATTTTTCGCTGTCTTTATCTCTCTAACCAAACACCTGATCAATTTGCTAAACTGTTAGTAGCTGGAGTAGGAGTTTGGCTTGGTTTTCAAGCTTTAATTAATTTAGGGTCGATGGTGGCCATTCTCCCTTTAACCGGAATCCCTCTGCCTTTAGTTTCTTATGGCGGCTCATCACTTTTAGTAACAATGACCGGATTAGGAATGGTCTTAAGCATATCCAGAGAAAGAGTGAGAAGAAAAAAAAGAAATGACAAATGAATAATGACTAATGGCTAATAGGATTCCAAAATCCAAATTATAAATGACTAATGGACAATGACAAATAAATATGGAAATTAATAAATCGAAACTAAAAGAGAAATTAGCTCGCTTTAAAAAGGCTTGCCGAAATTTCATTTTCTTAATAATTTCTACGAGCCCCGCACCAGAACGGTGCAGGGCGAGTTGTTTCGGTTAATTCTTATAATCTCTAATATCTGTTTTGATATTTGTCCGCCAGCCGGCGGATTACCAGCCTCGCCGGCTAGGCGGGAATGACGGCGATGATTTAACAATGTAGCAACTTAACAATTCAACAAATGTAGCAATTGTTTTATTCGTCATTCTGGCTTGCTCTAGCCCTGTATCGAATGGTATAGGGTCCAGAATCCCCTTCTCATCGTCATCCTGATGAAAATCAGGATCATCTTAAGAAGATTCTGAATTAAATTCAGAATGACGGTTAGCAATGTAACAATGTAACAATTTAACAATGTAGCAATGTAACAATGTTTCTTTCTTTTTGTTTTTTTATTTTTAACTTTTAACTTTCAACTATATGAAACGTATTATCATCACCGGTGCTCATCTTACTCCCGCGTTGGCGATAATCTCAGAACTTAAAGAAAGGGGAAATTGGCAAATATATTATTTAGGGAGGAAGTACACCTTAGAAGGAGATAAAACCCCATCGGCAGAATCACAAGTTCTCCCTCAAGTGGGGATAAAATTTATTCCTATTCCCGCCGGTAGATTGCAACGAAAGTTTACTCGTTGGACAATACCCTCTTTAATACGCATTCCCTTGGGTGTCATCCACTCTTTTTGGCATCTTTTAAAAATACGACCCGATTTGGTTTGCTCTTTCGGCGGCTATGTTTCGGTACCAATCGTTTTTGCCGCCTGGCTATTGGGCATCCCCTCGCTAACCCACGAACAAACCGTGGTCGTAGGATTAGCCAACAAAATTAACGCCTTATTTGCCAACAAAGTGGCCATCTCTTTTTCGGATAGCGCTCAATTCTTTCCTAAAAAAAAGGTAATCTTAACCGGCAATCCTCTCCGTCAAGAAATTTTTAAGATAGGAAAACCACTGTTTTCTCTCCCTAAAAACAGAAAAACTATCTATATCACCGGCGGTAGCCAAGGCGCTTCAGTTATCAATCAGGCTGTTTTAGAAGCCTTACCCGAACTGATTAAGAATTACAACATTATTCACCAATGCGGCAACAAAGAATTCCCCAAAATCGCTCGAAAAAGAAAAAGCTTACCTGTAAAATGGCAGCAATATTACTTTTTAACCGGATATGTTGACCCCAAAGATATTGGTTGGGTTTTTAAAAATGCTCACTTAGTTATTTCCCGTGGAGGTGCCAATACAATCTTAGAATTAGCCGCCTTGGGAAAACCAGCAATTATTATTCCCATCCCTTGGGCTACTCACAACGAACAAATGAAGAATGCTAAATTTTTAAGTGACAAGGGATTAGCAGAAATCCTTGGGCAAAGTAAATTAAACGGCCAAACCCTGACTCAGAAAATTCAGAAAATGAACGCTCATCTTAATAATTACCAAAAGGCAGGAGAAAAAATAAAAAAAGAAATTAATAGGCAATCCAGTCAATCATTAGTTAATGCTCTTTATGATTTACTCCCTTCATAAAAGAAATAACATTAAAAGGTGGTTGCTGATAGGAATTATTATCTTGGGAATATTTTGGTTTTATTTACTTTTTAATCAGGTAATAAAAACCTACCGACCCAAAAATGTTCTCACCCAAACAACGACTATTGATTTCTCCAAAGAAATTCTTGAACAAAAACATAATATTAAAATCAATAATATTGAAGAACAACCAAATATGATAAGATTAATTTTAAGTAATCACATCGTCGTCCTTTTGGCCAAGAGCAAAAACATAGAAAAACAAATAGAGGCTTTACAACTAATCATCAATCAAGATAAAATGAATGACAAGCAGGCAAAAACAATTGATCTGCGCTTTAAAAATCCCATTGTTAGTTATTAAAAATGCTACGTAACAATCAGAGGCGAACCTGCCCTTTTGGCGGGGAGCTAAAATATGAATAGAAATAAAACCATCGCCGCCTTGGATATTGGTTCCTCCAAAATTGCCACCCTTATCGCCCAGGTAAGCGAGGAAGGTAATATCAATATTATCGGTTCTTCATCTCTACCTTCTCGGGGAATTAAAAGGGGGCAAATTATCGATATTGAAGAGGCGACAGAGGCAATTATTGCTTCCGCTGAGGCGGCCGAACGAATGGCGGGATACAACTTAGGCCACATTTTTGTTTCTGTTGGCGGAACGCACATTATCTCCCAAAATTCTCGAGGAGTAGTTGCTGTGGCTAATTCAGGCAATGAAATTGTGGAGAATGATATCCATCGCGTTTTAGAAGCAGCCCAGGCCATTTCCCTGCCCGCTTTACGAGAAATTCTCCATGTTATCTCCCGTCTTTATACCGTTGACTCTCAAGAAGGAATTGCCGACCCTATCGGCATGAGTGGCATTCGCTTGGAAGTGGAAACTCATATTATTACCGCCTCCTCCACCGCCATTCATAATTTACAAAAATGCGTCAATGAAGTAGGTGCCAATATTGACGGCATTGTTTTTGACGCCTTAGCCAGTGCTAATGCTGTTCTTACTCCTACAGAAAAAGAATTGGGTGTTACCCTTATTGATATTGGCGGAGGAACCACATCGATAATAATCTTCAACGAAGGTTCACCTATTTTTTCTTTAGTCCTTCCTATGGGCGCCCAAAATATTACCAACGATTTGGCTATCGGCCTCCGTCTTTCAATAGAAGAAGCCGAAAAACTTAAGTTAGCTCTTAATCAAAAAACAGAAGACCTAAAAGAAATTGATTTTAAAAAATTAGGGATTGAAAATAAAGATCAAAAAATAACCAAAAAAATGGTTGTTGAGGAAATTATCAAACCCCGGTTAGAAGAACTTTTTGGTATGATCAGCGATGAAATCCGCCGCAACGATTTTTCCGATATCGCTCCGGCAGGGGTAGTTTTAACCGGAGGAGGGGCACAAACAATTAGTGCCGTCGAAACCTGCCGACGGGTAATGGCTTTGCCGGTCAGAATCGGCATCCCTAAAGGAGTCACCGGCCTTGTTGACGATATCCTCAGTCCAGAATTCGCTACTACTATTGGACTTATTCTTTGGGAAAAACAAGATACTCTAAAAGAACAAAGTTTTAGTTTTGACAAGGTTAAAAAAAGATTACCCAATCTGCCAATAAGGAGCACCTTAGAAAAAACAATAAAATTTATTAAATCTTTTTTGCCGTAGAAATGTATTTGGTATAGTGTATAGTGAAAAACAGGTTAAAAATTAAATCCGCCGGCTGGCGGACAAAGTTATCCACCTAATGTCCCGCCATCGGCGGGACATTATGGCGGACCCGCCTCAATGCGAAGCTTTGGGTGGGAAAATAAAGAACATTGTTGAATTGTTATATTGTTACATTGCTAAAATCATCGCCGTCATTAGCCTCGCAAGGTGACTCCTTGCGAGGCTAAACCTGTCATTCTGACCCCGCCCATGGTGGGATCCCGCTGTGGCGGGACAAATTCGAATAACTAAACATAAAGAATCAAATCCTAAACAATTAGTATTTAGAATTTAGTGCTTAGAAATTATTTGGAACTTACCCGCCTGCAACGCATATGCGTAGCATTTCGGGCAGGGATATTAGTATTTAGGATTTAAATCATTAGTCATTAATTAGAAATTTTTCATGACTTTTATTAAACCAGATTCCGGTCGTTTTGCTCAAATTAAAGTTTTAGGTATTGGTGGTGGTGGTGGCAACTGTATTAATACAATGGTAGAAACAGAAAAAATCAAGGGGGTTGATTTTGTTGCCATCAATACCGACGCCCAAGCTCTTTTAAACAATAAAGCTCCTGCTAAACTACAAATTGGCAAAAAGCTCACCAAGGGATTGGGAGCGGGAGGCAATTCCCAAGTAGGGCAAAAAGCGGCTGAAGAATCGCGAGAAGAAATTAAAAGATTGATTACCGGATCTGATATGGTGTTTTTAACTGGGGGCGAAGGGGGAGGAACTTGTACGGGAGCGGCGCCGATAATTGCCGAGATTGCCAAAGAATTAGGAATATTAACCGTAGCCGTCATTACCAAACCTTTCAATTTTGAAGGACACCGCCGCGCCGCCGCCGCCGCCGAGGGAATCGATAAACTTAGAGAAAAAGTTGATACCCTAATTACTATCCCTAATCAAAAGCTCTTAGACACCGTTGACAAAAAGGTAACTCTTATTGAGGCCTTTCGCTTAGTTGACTCTGTTTTAATTTCCGGCGTTCAGGGCATTGCCGATTTAATCACTAAACCGGGATTAATTAATTTAGATTTTGCCGATGTCAAAATGATTATGAAAAATGCCGGGAACACTTTAATGGGAATAGGGAAGGCTTCTGGCGAAAATCGCGCCGCCAAAGCGGCCCATTTAGCCACCGCCTCACCATTATTAGAAACTTCAATTGAGGGCGCCAAAGGAATTTTGTTCAATATTACCGGTAGTAAAGACCTAACAATGAAAGAAATAGAAGAAGCGGCCGAAGCTATTTTTTCTCAAGCCGATCCTGATGCTAATATTATTTTTGGCGCTGCTATTGATGAAAGCTTGAACAACGAAATAAAAATTACCTTAATTGCCGCCGGTTTTGATGAAAAAAGACGTTTAACTAAAATTGCCAAAGCAACCAGCGAAACATCTCAAGGAATTATTAAAAAAATGCCCGATGAATTTGAAGAAGAAAAGTCTATAATTAAAGAAATTCCCCCTGAAGATTTAGGAGAAGAATACGAAGTACCCACTTTCCTTCGCCAAGGAAAGAAAAAGCTCATCAATTAATCCTTTCTCCTAATTTTTTTTACTAACATGCTTTATAGCATGTTAGTAAATATCAAAATAAATAATATAGATCTGAAATAAATTTAGGCAAGCAAGCGCTTCTCCTTGCCTTAAAACCTACTTTTTAGTATCATATAGGGCAATGAAAAGAAAAAAGCTCCAATCTGTTGAGTCAAAACCAAACTTCGCTAAACAAGAACATAAATGGCTCAAATATTGGCGCGAAAAGGGAATCGTCAATCAATATCTTCATAAAAACGATAAGAGCAAAAAATACTTCTCATTTTTAGACGGCCCCATTACCGCTAATAACCCTATGGGAGTTCACCATGCCTGGGGAAGAACCTACAAAGATATTTTCCAGCGTTACAAAAATATGCAAGGATTTAAACAGCGGTTTCAAAATGGCTTTGATTGCCAGGGTCTTTGGGTAGAAGTAGAGGTAGAAAAAGAAAAAGGCTTTAAGACAAAAAAAGATATTGAAAGCTACGGTATTGATAAATTTGTCAAAGACTGTAAGAGACGAATTAAAAAATATTCCCAAATTCAAACAAACCAATCGGAACGTTTAGGTTACTTTATGGATTGGGATCATTCTTATTACACTATGAGCGAGGAAAACAATTATATGATTTGGCACTTTTTAAAAAAATGCTGGCAAGACGGCTTAATTTATAAAGGAGAAGATTCTGTTCCCTGGTGCCCCCGCTGCGGCACGGCCATTTCCCAGCACGAAATGGATGCAGAAGGATATAAACAAATCACTCACGAGGCTATTTTTATGCGCTTTCCGGTTATAAAAAATGGAAAATTACTAAAAAATGAGTTCCTTTTAGTTTGGACTACCACCCCCTGGACAATCCCCGCCGATACTTTAGTGGCTGTTCATCCGGAAATTAACTATGCCTTAGTGGAATCGGGAAACAAGAAATATTGGTTAGCCAAAAGTTTAGTATCAAAAATATTTGCCCACCACTACAATATATTAAAGAGCATCAACGGCAATGATCTGATTGCAAAAGAGAAAATCACCCATTACCAAGCGCCTTTTGATAAGTTGCCAATAATTAAAAAAGTTGCTCAAAGTCCTCATTTTCATCAAATAGTCTTAGCAAAAGATTTAGTTAATGAGGAGGAGGGGACAGGGTTAGTCCATATTGTCCCCGGAGCCGGCACAGAAGATTATCAATTGGTTAAAAAAGAACTTCAATGGAATGAAGTGATTTTTCCTGTTATTGATGAGGCAGGTAATTATGTTCAAGGCTATGGAAATTTAAGTAGAAAAAACGCCAAAAAGCACCCCGAAATTATCATCGATTATCTAAAAAAAAGCCAATATCTTTTAAAAACGGAAAAATATACCCATTCTTATCCTACCTGCTGGCGTTGTAAAACCGAGCTTATTTGGCGCTTAGTTGAAGAATGGTATATCAGTATGGATAAAAAAGATAAAAATGGCCAAAGCTTAAGAGAAAAAATGATCGCCGCTTCTAAAAAAATTCACTGGATTCCCGACTTTGGCAGAAAAAGAGAATTAGACTGGCTTCAAAATATGCATGATTGGCTTATTTCCAAAAAACGTTACTGGGGATTAGCCTTACCTATTTGGGAATGTCCAAAGTGCGGTTATTTTGAAGTTGTTGGTGGCAAGGAAGAATTAGAAAAAAAAGCGATTAAGGGATGGGAAAAATTTAAAAACCACACTCCTCACCGCCCCTGGGTTGATGAAGTTAAAATTCGCTGCCCAAAGTGCGGAGCAACAATGAATCGCATTAGAGATGTAGGCAACCCCTGGTTAGACGCCGGCATTGTCTCTTTTTCTACCTTACTTGATCCTAAAACAGGCAAAGTTAGTTACTTAACCGACAAAAAATATTGGCAAAAATGGTATCCGGCAGACTTAATCTTGGAGTGTTTCCCCGGCCAATTTAGAAACTGGTTTTATTCTCTCATTGCTATGGCCACCGAATTAGACAACTCACCGCCCACCAAAACCATTTTTGGCCATGCCTTAGTTTATGATGAAAAGGGCGAAGAAATGCATAAAAGTAAAGGCAATACTATTTGGTTTGATGAAGCCGCAGAAAAGATGGGTGTTGATGTAATGAGATGGATGTATGCCCAACAAAACCCAGAAATCAATCTTAATTTTGGCTACCAAGCCGCCGACAAGGTGCGGCGGCAGTTTCATCTTCTTCTTTGGAACACCTATCGCTTTTTTATTGCTTACTATGGCCTGTTTGGAAAAATTAACTCAAAAGCAATTCCTTCTCAGAACATTTTAGATCGCTGGATCATTTCCTGCCTTAACCAACTTATTCAAAAAATTACCCAAAGCCTCGATAATTATAATATTCAGAAAGCCAGTTTGGCAATTCAGGGTTTTACAGAAAACCTTTCCCTTTGGTATGTACGCCGTTCCCGCAATCGCGTTGCTCCCCACAATCAAAACACCAAAGACCGCGATGCTTGTTTGACAACCCTTAAGGAAGTGTTCACTATTCTCTCGAAATTATCAGCTCCTTTTGTTCCCTTTTTGTCGGAAGAAATTTATCAAAATTTAAGTGGCGGCAAACAATCGGTCCACTTAGAAAATTGGCCCAAAAGCAACCAATTATTAATTAATAAAGAAGTCGAGGAAAAAATGATTTTAATCCGTGAGATTTGTGCCTTAGGCCATGCCGCCCGTAAAAAAGCGGGCATTAAGGTCAGACAACCGCTAAAAAAGTTCAAAGTTCAAAGTTCAAAGTTCAAAGTTAACAAAGAGTTCACCAATCTGATCAAAGAGGAACTGAATGTAAAAGAAGTGGTTTTCGAAAGGGGCAGGGGAGAGATAAAAGTAAAATTGGATATCAAAATTACACCAAAATTAAGAGCCGAAGGCGAAGCGCGGGAAATTATTAGAAAAATCCAATCCGCCCGCAAAAAAACTCAACTTTCTCCCCAACAATTAATATCTGTTTATTTACCTAATTGGCCTAAAGAATATGAAAAAGAAATTAAAAAAAGAGCCGGTGTTTCTATCATTAAAAATGGGAAAAAATTTAAGATTATCAGCAATAATGTAGCAATATAATAATTGTTTTTCTTGTCATTCTGGCTTGCTCTAGCCCTATATCGAATGGTATAGGGTCCAGAATCCATCCTTAGACGATTCTGGATGCTCCGCCAGCCGGCGGATTACCAGAATGACGGGTTAGTAGTTCTTGTTCTTTATTCCCAGAAAGCGATCCGCCAGCCGGCGGATCCCCAGCCAGCCTAGCCGGCTAGGCTGGAATGACGATTAATTACCAATGAAAAAATTTAAAAAAATTAAATTTGATTGGATTATTTTAGGTAATATCATTTTCCTTACCGCTATTAGCCTTCTCCTTTTATTGGGAACCGGAGAAAATCTCTTCCAAGACCAATTAGTCAATGCCATCGTTGGTTTTAGCTTTTTTATTTTTTTCTCTTTTTTCCCTTATCAACTTTTGAAAAAAATCTCTTTTTTTTTACTAATCAGCTCTTTAATATTTTTATCGCTCCCTTTAATCTTAGGAGTAGCCACCCGCGGCGCTACCCGCTGGATTAACTTAGGCTCATTTTCTCTACAACCTTCAGAGATTATCAAGCCTTTTGCAATTTCTATCATTGCTAACCAAGGAGTATTATTATCATTTCTCCTCGCCCTTCCTTTTGCGATATTAATATTTATACAACCCGATTTAGGCAGTACCCTGTCTTTAATATGCGGTTTTGGAGGAGTTTGGATATCTAAGAGCGAAGCCAGAAAAAGTTTTTTAGCACTTTTAGTATTAGGCACTTTACTTCTTCCTATTCTTTGGCATTTTTTAGCTCCCTTTCAAAAAGAGCGTATTACCTCTTTCCTTCATCCTCAAAGCGATCCATTAGGTAGTAGCTATCAGTCCCTCCAGGCAATAATCACTGTCGGTTCAGGAAAAATTTTTGGGAGAGGATTAGGGCTGGGAACTCAAAGCCGATTAGCCTTCCTGCCAGAAAATCACAACGACTTAATTTTTGCTTCGCTGATCGAATCTTTCGGTTTGTTTGGGGGAATACTAATTTTGGCTTCTTACTGCTTGCTCCTTTGGCATTTAATTTCAATCGCTAAAAACAGCGAAGATGAATTCGGCCGTTTATTGACTTTAGGAATATTCTCGATGCTTTCAGGACAAATATTCATTAATATCGGTATGAACATGGGAATATTGCCAATCACTGGAATTACCCTCCCTCTCATTTCGTATGGAGGTTCATCTTATTTAGCCACGATGATTAGTTTAGGAATGTGTCATTCTGTCTTCCGCCAAAGCCGTCATTATCCCAGAGAATTAGATATTAAATAAAAAACCCACGACCTTACGGTTAGGGTTTTGTGTTCCGCTTTGTGTCGTGCTTCGCGCGTTTATTGATATCGCTTCATCTCCAACCTGTGGTTGGCCCGCCTAGCCGGCGAGGCTGGTCCGCCAGCTGGCGGATCGCTTTCTTGGAATAAGAATTGTTTAGTTGCCTCATCGGCGACCTGCCGAAGAGGCGGGAATTTAAGTGCAATTAGCCTCGCAAGGTGACTCCTTGCGAGGCTAAATCCGCCGGCTGGGGCGGATCCGCCAGCCAGCCCTGTACCGTTATGGTGCAGGGCTGGCGGACAGGATGATGGAAATATGTTATAATATTTTCACTATGAAAAATTACATTATTCTTCAAATGAATGGAAGCCAATATTTGACTTACGAAGGAGAAGAATTAGATATCGATAAAATAAAAGGTAAAGAAGGAGAAACAATTAAAATCAAGGACGTGCTGTTGGCAAAAACTGATGGTAAGGTGAAAATAGGCCAGCCAACATTATCAAAAAGCAGAGTAGAAGCCAAAATTATCAAACACTTTCAGGGCAATAAAATTCGTGTTGCTACTTATCGAGCCAAATCAAGATATCGACGTGTCAAGGGTTTTCGACCGCAACTAACAAGAATAAAAATTACTAAAATTGAAAGCTAAAAATTATCAATTTTTAATCATTAGTCATTTGAGCGTTGTTTGACATTTGAGTTTTGTCCGCCAGCGGGCGGATTGAACTTTTAATTATCTTATCTTGTCATTCTGGCTTACTTAGAACCAGATCTTAGACGATTCTGGATGCTCCGCCAGCCGGCGGACAGAATGACGGTTACGTTCAATCTACAACAATGTAACAATGTAGCAATTTAACAATGTTTTTTATTTGAGTTTTGAGTTTTTTAAAGTATGTCTAAAACAAAAGCGGGAGGAAAAACAAGACAAAAACCCCCCAGAGCGGGAAAGCGTTTAGGAGTTAAAACAGGTCAGGGGAAAACAGTCAAGCCGGGCAATATTTTAATCCGCCAACGGGGAAGCAAAATTCATCCCGGCCAGGGGGTAAGTATGGGCCGCGATTTTACTATTTTTGCCACAACTATAGGCACGGTTAATTTTCACCAAAAACACGGCAAAAAAATAATCGAAGTTATTGCCCAATGAGCAAAACAATCACGGAAATCCCTATTGATAACCTTCAACCCAACCCTCTTCAACCGCGAGGAGTAATTACTCCGGAATCGCTTACTGATTTAATTGAATCTATTCGCCAACACGGAATTGTAGAACCGCTAATAGTCGCCAAGACCCCGGCCGGATATCAGATTATTGCCGGTGAACGGCGCTGGCGGTCAGCAAAAATTTTAGGCTTAAAAACAGTCCCGATAATTATCCGCAAAACTACCCCCAGACAAATGTTAGAATTAGCTTTAATTGAGAATGTCCAACGAGAAAACTTAAATCCTTTAGAAAGAGCTAAAGCCTTTCAGCAATTAGAAGAAGAATTTGATTTGAGTTTAGGAGAAATCTCTAAAAAAATTAGCAAAAGTATGGCTTATATTTCCAATTCTATTCGTCTTCTTGCTTTACCCGATGCCGTCAAGGATGGCCTCCTCTCAGGATTAATCTCCGAAGGCCACGCTCGCGCTATTGCCGGTCTTGAGAATAATCAAAAAATTATCAATATCTACAAGCAAATATTAAAAGAAAAGGGGTCAGTGCGCCGCGCAGAAGAATTAACCCGACTGGCCAAAAATCAATCTCCTCAACCACCGGCTGCCAACCGCCCCCAAAAAATGATTAAAGGATATGAAAAAATAAGTAATAAAATTAAAAATAGTTTAGATGATTCAGAGGCGACTAAAGTCGCTATTTCTCGTTCTCGCTCCCAAACCAAAATTACCATCACTTTTCAGGGAGGAATCGAGGAAACCGAAAAAAAATTAAATAAATTTTACCGAAAATTTACTATTGAGAAGCTAAACCCACAGAATCAGGAGGCCAATAACGAATCCAGGCTCGACCAATAATTGCTTCTTTATTAATTAAACCAAAGTCGCGACCATCACGAGAACCGCTGCGATTATCACCTAAAACTAAATAATAATGGTCAGAAATTGGCGTTGGTTTTCCTTCAGAAAGAAAGCTACCCTCTCGGGTGATAGTATTAAGAGGCAAGTAATCCTCCTCAAGCCTCTGACCATTAATATAAATATAATTGCCACGAAGCTCCACTGTTTCACCGGGTAAACCCACAATTCGTTTGATATACTCACATTCTATTGCCGCACACACTTCACTCGGAGGAGCCTTAAAAATAATCACATCACCACGCTGAGGTTCGCGAAACCGATAAGTAACCTTTTCAGACAAAATAAAATCACGATTGTTAAAGTTAGGGAACATTGACATCCCACTAACCTGATGGGGACGAAAAAGAAAAAGGTAAATTAAAACAAAAATAGAGAGAGCAAAGGTAATACTCTGGATAACCTCCAAAAATACCCGCCAAATTTTCTTAAGCATATTTTTATTATATAACTCCTATTTTCATCTGGCAAGGAGAAAATATGGTAAAATTATTGCATTGGACTCGTAGCTCAGCTGGCAGAGCACACGATTCACATTCGTGGGGTCAGAGGTTCGAATCCTCTCGAGTCCACCTATCCTTTATTGAATTAAGACCTTACTATTTCTTCCCAAAAAGTAACCTTGACGAGCCGAAAGATAAGCCGGATAAGAATCTCCGGAAGACTCTTTCAAACTTTTTTGCGCTAAAGAAAAATCAAAAGCCGCCGGCAAAGAAAATTCTTCTCCCAAATGTTCTATATCAGAATAAGAAACAACAGCTAAATTATCAACAATTTCTTGGGCATCCCTAAAATTTAATTCCGCTTCCTTGCCGGCCAGTACCCGCGGTTTATTTTGAGCCAAAGCTTTCAAATAAACGGCAATACTATCTAACTGACTGTTTACTTTCTGAATATCTGAATTAATCCGCCCACTTTTATATAATGAAGCAGTTAAGTTCCTAATTTGATAAATGTATTCCCAAGATTTTTCTAAATTAATAGGAATTAAGCTTTCTAAATTATCTAATTTTTGTACCAATAAGCTATTTTGAGCCATCTCTACTCTTAGGCTCTCAATTAATTCATTTAATGGCAATTCTCCTGCCAACACCTGAACATCTTTTAACCTTTCCTGATTAGTATCGGGATTAAATCTAATTAAAAACGTGTCCTTTTCTCCAGGATTAGTTAAGCCTCGATAATCATCCCAATTTGACTGCTCGTCACTTATTTGTCCAACAGTTAACGTATATTCACCCTTCTCATCGCCGACAACATTGACTGAGTATTCCTTATCTACTTGAGGATTGGCAATGATTATTAATTTCAACTTACCGTCATCTTCCCCTAAAAAAACATCATCCTTGGGCAGGTTGGCTACCTCTAAATGAGCGGGCGAATGAAGATAAAAAGCCAAATAATCTTGGGCATCTTCTTGAAAATCAGCGCCTGAAGTTGATTCAAGATCAAGCTCTCCCATATTTTTAGAAATCGCCTCGTCTTCAGAAACTATCTCGCGGTGACCTAACTCAAAACCGAAAGCAGAAAGAGAAGCTTCGGGATAAGCGCTAAGAACAGAAACAGTGCCATCGCCACCGTCTTCACCATTGCTCTCATACCCTTTCTCTACCGGCTTACCATACTCCCAATTACCTAAAACCCTGTCTATCCAAGAAAGATCTTTAGTGATTGTCAACCAACGAAGCGTAGGCTGGTTTTTACCATAAATAACATAGGGAGTCGTTTCGGGAAAAATACTAAAAGGAGCCCAATTTGCCAGCAAAT
>Ga0210018_1000528_pt1 | contig 19491 bp, 34 predicted proteins | sample CryGeyCG2014_010_2_FD_183967 | JGI IMG/M metagenome (GOLD analysis project Ga0210018, IMG submission 183967) | Groundwater microbial communities from aquifer - Crystal Geyser CG09_land_8/20/14_0.10 (SPAdes) (version 2) | ecosystem: Environmental > Aquatic > Deep subsurface > Groundwater | place...
ATTTTTGCAGTTTGAAAACTTCTGATGAAAATATTGTGAAGGATTTTGTTTTTGAAAAAACAGGTTTTAAACAAGCAAAAATTAGTCATAATTTTTTTATTGAAAAAATTGAAATCCCCGAAGAGTTAAAAGATAGCAAGGATTTTGCAAAAATTCGCGAGGAATCAAAACGTGTTGGAAAGATTGTTAGGGAAGCGGTTATTGACGGCGTCGAGATGAAAAAAGAAGTTGGGTTTGAGGCGTGAGAATGAACCGTAGAAATCTTAAAGCAAGAAAAATCCTGTCAGCATTGGAGAAATATGGTTGTAAAATTATGAGAAGCACCCCTCATGGAGTCATAGTTGAAAACCAAAAGAACAAGCAATCAATTAATGTTCCTTTGCACAGAGAAGAACTTGCTGTCTGGATTTATGGAAATATTTTAAGACGGCTTGGAATTGATAAAAAAGATTTTGAAGAAAATTATCTAAATTAAAATTCTGGAAATAAAAATTGGTTCTTTTGCTCCTTCAATAAAAATCTCCTTTTTTTCAGGATAAGATTCTAAAAATAATCTCAAGGATTTCTTAAAATTCTCTATTGCTTCATCCAAAGTGTCGCCAAAATCTGCAACACCTGTCTCCTCATTATTAACAATAAAAACTCTTTTTCCACCTGTTTTCTCTTCTCTAACAGAAATATTAACACTTAAATTTTCCATAATAAATACAGACTAAAATAGTTTATTAATGTTTTGTTTTTTGAAGAAAAATTCAAATTTTTAACCCACCGAACAATTTAAAAACACAATTTTTCTTGATATTTTATCCAGGGTTAATAAAATGATAATCTCCGCAAGAGTATTAAGAAATGCCGACAAGAAAATCACCAAGAAAAGGAAGTTTGCAGTTTTGGCCGAGAAAGCGCGCCAATAAGTTTTTGCCTAGAGTAAACTGGAATGCTATTTCTTCTGGTAAAAATATCAAGGGTTTTATCTGCTACAAAGCTGGAATGGCTTCTGCTTCTGTAAAGGATATGACTTCTGATTCAATGACAAAAAACAAGGAGATTATTATTCCTGTGACAATTCTTGAATGCCCTTCAATGAAAATTTTTTCTGTTCGATTTTATAAAAATAAGAAAGTTGATGGAGAGATTCTTGCTGAAAATTTTGACAAGGAATTAAAAAAGAAAATTAAAGTCCCTAAAAAATATTCAAAAAAAATTGATGATTTTAAAAAAGAATATGATGACTTAAAAATTATTTTTTATTCTGTTGTAAAAGAAACAGGAATTAAGAAAAAACCAGACATGGTGGAGATTGGTTTGAATGGAACTCTTGAGGAAAAAATAAGTTTTGTGAAAGAAAATTTGGGGAGAAATATTTCTGTTGAAAACTTTTTTGAAAAAAATCAATTGATAGATATTCGGGGATTGACAAAAGGAAAAGGGCTCCAGGGGCCTGTTAAAAGATTTGGTATTAATCTTAAAGTTGCAAAATCAGAAAAAGGACAGAGACGACCGGGAAGCATTGGTCCGTGGCATCCTGCGCGAGTTACTTTTCGCGTTCCAATGGCTGGACAATTAGGAATGTTTACACGCGCTGTTTATAATTTAAAAATAATTGATTTGGGAAAAGCCGAAGACAAATTCAAAAATATAAAAAATTATGGTGATATAAAAACAAATTATATTCTTGTTGCTGGTTCTGTTCAGGGCTCTGCAAAACGACAATTAATTCTTACTGCTCCTCTTCGTGAAACTAAAAAAACTAAAAAGAAAAATTATGAATTGCTGGAAGTTTTAAAATGAAAACAAAAATATTAACTATCGACGGAAAAAGCAAAGGAGATATTAACTTGCCTAAATGTTTTTCTGTGCCAATTCGCGAGGATATTGTTCAAAAAGTTTTGGAAGTTAAGAAAAACTGGCAACCATATGGCCCAAATCCTCTTGCGGGAAATTATTCTGCAAGTGGAAAAATAAAGCACCAAAGACATGTTTGGAAATCACAATATGGAAAAGGAATATCAAGAATCCCAAGAAAGATTTTTTCACGACGGGGTTCTCAGTTTAATTGGGAAGGCGCAGATATACCAAGCACAAGAGGAGGCAGAAGGGCTCATCCTCCAAAAACAATTTCTATGATTAATACTAAAAAGATAAACAAAAAAGAAATGAAAATTGCCTTTGAGTCTGCATTAAGTGCAACTGCAAATAAAAAATTTGTCGAGAAAAAATATGAGAAGATTTCAAAATTAGACAAAAAAATTCCATTTATAATTGATTCAAAGATTATTGAGTTAAAGACAAAAGATTTGTTAAAAAATTTAAAAAATATTTTAGGAGAAAATTTATTTGAGATTGCAATAAAGAAAAGAGGGATTCGTGCTGGAATTGGAAAACTCCGAGGTAGAAAACATAAAAAAAGTGCAGGTGCATTAATTGTTGTTGGTGAAGATGAAAGATTGAAAACAAAAGATTTTGATGCTGTAAATATTAAAAATCTTGGGGTAAATGATTTGGCTAAGGGGGGTTTGGGGAGATTAGTAATTTATACTGAAAATGCAATTAAAAATTTGGAGGAAAGGAAATGAATTTGAAACCACTCACTACTGAAAAGGCAATTATGAGCATCGAACGGGAAAATGTTTTGACTTTTTTAGTTGACGCACGAAAAACAAAAGACGAGATTAAAAAAGAAATTGAAGAAATTTTCGAAGTCAAGGTTGAAAAAGTGCGAACACTGATTCGTGGAAATAAAAAATATGCTTATGTTAAATTAAAAAAAGAATTTCTTGCTATTGACTTAGCGACAAAGTTAGGAATGATGTAAATGGGAAAAAGAATAATAACACAGCGACGGGGAAGAGGAACACATACTTATAAAGTAAAAAGAAGTGCGTTCAAATACAAACTGCAATTTCCAAAAAAAATTGAGGGAGAAGGAATTGTTTTGAAATTAATAAATTCAGGGGGGCACACTGCACCGATTGCAAAGGTGAAATATTGCGACGGAATTTTTTATATCCCTGCTTTTGAAGGAATGATAGAAAAACAAAAAATCAAATTTGGAGGGAAAGAAGTAAAAGATGGAAATATTCTTGAATTAAAAAATTGTCCTGTCAAAACAAAAATTTATTGCATTGAATCGAGGCCTGGTGATGGGGGAAAATTTATCAAAAGTGGAGGGAACAATGCAATAATAACACGAATTGTTGGGGATAAAATTTTTGTAGCAATGCCTTCAAAAAAAGAAAAAGAATTCAGACCAGAATGCAGAGCAATTGTCGGGAAAATTGCAGGGGACCAAAGATTAGATAAACCAGTTATCAAAGCAGGTAAAAAATTTTATATTAAAAAATCAAAAAGTAAGTTATGGCCTCGGACTTCAGCAGTTAAGATGAATGCTATTGACCATCCATTTGGTTCTGGACGTGGAAAAAATCCAAAAAGCAAAATTGCAAAGCGAAATGCCCCCCCTGGAAAAAAAGTCGGATTGCTAAGACCAAGGAGGACAGGAAAAAGAAAATAAAATGGAAGAAATAACAAAAAAACAATTTATATATCGCGGAAAGACAGTTGATGAATTGAAAAAACTAGATGTTCGTGAATTTGCAAAACTTTCTCCGTCGAGAAATAAAAGGAATATTTTTAGAAACTTTCAAAAAATTGAAGAATTTATTTTTAGGTCAAAGAAAAAAATTGAAAAAGGAAAAGCGATTAAGACGCATTCAAGAGATTTGGTTGTCATGCCTGAGATGGTTGGCTGGAGGATTATGATTCATAATGGAAATAAATTTATTCCAGTAGATATTATTGGTGAAATGCTCGGGCATAAATTTGGAGAATTTTCACTCACGAGAGGAAAAATCAAACATTCAAAGGCAGGCGTTGGTGCAACAAAAGGAAGTAAACACAAGAGTAAAAAATAATGACACAAACAGAAAAACCACAAACAATTGCAGGAAAAAAACAGCAAGGCATAGTTGAGAAATCAAAGAAACAAAAAATTGAAGAACCGAAGAAAATGAGTCCTGAACAAGAAAAAAAAGCAGAGGACATTGAAGAAAAACAAGAAGAAACAAAACCAAAAGAAGAAAAGAAAAAACCCGTTGCAAAAAAAATCAAAAAAGAGGAAGTTGTTGTTAACGGAAAAAATCTCCACATCTCGTCGAAAAAAGCATTTGCAATTTGCAGATTTATCAGAGGTAAAACAATTGAGAAGGCAATTGATGACTTGCAAAATGTTTTAGATAAAAAGATTGCTGTCCCAATGAAAGGAGAAATCCCGCATAAAAAAAGCGTGAAAGGAATTGCTTCTGGTGCAGGGAGATATCCTCAGATTGCAACACAGGAAGTTATGAGATTACTGAAAAGTTTGAAAGGAAATGCCAACAATCATGAAGTTGAAGAACCCGTTATTGTCGAGGCAATTGCAAATTTCGGCGATAGGCCACTTGGAAGATTTGGAAGATGGCAAAGAAAAAGAACACATATTGTAATCAAAGCAAAAAGTAAAATGAAAAAAGAAAATAAACAGCGAGGGAAAAATGGAAGAAAATCATAGATTTCCATACATTAAAAAATTATACGGAGGTTATTTTTAATGGAAGAAAGAAAAACAGTTCAATTTAAGAAAGATGAATTTACAATTCGCGAAAAGATAAAAGAAGTGTTAGGAAAAGGAAAAGTCAGCAGAGTAAAAATTGTTTATACACCTGTGGGGGAAAAAATAATTATATCAACTCATAAACCTGGGCTAGTTATTGGAAGAAAAGGAGAAAAAATTCAAGAAATTACAAATATTCTTAAAACAAAATTCAAGTTGGAAAACCCAAGCATTGATGTTGATGAGATAAAAAATCCAGAATTTGATGCACAAATAAATGCCGACGAGATTGCACTATCATTAGAGAGATTTGGTCCCTTGAAATTCAAAGTTATTGCATATAGGACATTGCAAAGGATTATGGAAGCAGGAGCACTTGGTGCAGAAATCCGATTGAATGGAAAACTCCCTAGCTCAAGGGCAAAATCATGGAGATTTGCTCAGGGTTATTTGAAAAAAACAGGAGACCCTGCGAAAGTTGTAGACCGGGCTCAGGCAAAAGCAGCAACAAAACCAGGCATAGTAGGAGTAAAGGTTGCAATTCTTGCTCCAGATGCAAAAATTTATGATAAAATTGAAATCAACGACGAACTAATGAAAAAAATCAGAACAAATGTTGAAGAATTAGAGAAAAATAAAATTAACAAAAAAGTCACAAAAAATAAGATAAGCAAGAAAAAAGGAGACAAAAATGAAATTCAATGAGATTAAGAAATTAAGTGAGAAAGATAAAGAAAAGAAAATGAAAGAATTAAAAACAGAACTTGTGAAGTCAAAGACAGGAACACAAAAACAAAAAGGTTCTAAAGTAAGACAAATTAGAAAAATTATTGCACGAATTCATACATTCAACAACCAAATTAAAACTGGAGTTGAAAAGAACAAATAAATATGGAAATATGTCCAAAATGTGGCCTGCCTGAGCAGGCATGTGTGTGTGAGCAAATAGGAAAAATTTCACAAAGGATAAGTGTGACAACAGACAAAAAACGATATGGAAAAATCGTGACGGTTGTTACAGGGTTTGACAATGGCGTCGATGTTAGGAAAATCGCCAAGTCGTTGAAAAACGAACTTGCTTGCGGTGGAACTTTCAAGAACAACAAAATCGAACTTCAAGGAGACCACACAAGAAGGATAAAACCTCTTTTGGTTAAACTTGGATTTGACGAAGAATCCATATCAGAATAAATAAAGAAAACCAAGGTTTCCCTTATCAACCCTTCCTTTAAAATAGGGCCACGCCTGATACACACAACGACGAAGTGGAGAAAGAAAATGAAAGCGAAAAGCAAAGAAAAAACAGGGAAAGAAAATATTAGCTGTGCTGATGTGAAGTGTCCTTTTCATGGAAAATTAAAAACTCGTGGAAGAACATTTGAAGGCAAAGTCACAAAAAAATTTCCAAAAAGAATTACAATTGAACTTGAAAGAATGGTTTATGTCAGAAAATATGAAAGATATTCAAAAAGCAGAATAAAACTTCACGCACGACTTCCTAATTGTCTTGAAAAAGAAATTAACGTCGGAGACTTGATAAAAATTCAAGAATGCCGTCCATTGAGCAAGATCATACATTTTGTGGTCATTGAAAAAATTAAAAGTGGAGAGGAAGGGAAATGAAAGCAAAATTAAAAATTTTCCAGTCATTCGCTAACCTTTTGGGGGTTGTTATCAAATGAAAGCAATATCAGCAAAACCAACACGAGCATTGAACTTAGGAGCGTATATGACTGCATCAGATAATAGCGGAGCAAAGATTGTAAAACTTGTTGGAGTGAAAAAAGGAAAGAGCAAAAAAGGACGACAAGGTTATGCAAAGATTGCAGACTGGGTAAAAGTTTCTGTTAGAAAAGGCATTCCAGATATGAAAGGAAAAGTTTTCGACGCTGTTATAATCCGGCAGAAAAAAGAATATCGAAGAAAAACAGGGGAGCGAGTTGCGTTTGAGGATAATGCAGTCGCAATTTTGAAAGATGAAAAAGGGAACCCAAAAGGAACTCAAATCAAGGGGGCAATTGCAAGGGAGGTTTTGGAGCGATGGCCATCAGTTGGTAAAATCGCGAAAATTGTTTATTAAAATGAAAGCAAAATCAAAGATTTTTCATTCATTCGCTAACCTTTTGGAGGTTGTTATCAAATGAAAGCAAAATTAAAAATTTTCCAGTCATTCGCTAATTTGCTGGAAGTTATTATCAAATGAAAGCAAATCAAAGTAAATTTCAAGGAAATTTTCATTCGCCCGAAATTTCAGTTTCGAACGAAAGATTTTCATTCATTCGAAAATTGTATGGGGATTTTTTTAGATGAAACAAAAATTTTCAACAAAATGGAAAGCAAGTAAACAGCCTCGGAAACAGAGGAAGTTTATAGCAAGAGCACCATTACATATTAAAAGAAAATTACTTAGTGTTAACCTATCAAAAGAGCTGAGAAAAAAACAAGGAAAAAGAAATGTAGTTGCACGAAAAGGGGATATTGTAAAAATCATGCGGGGAAAGTTCAAGAAAAAACAGGGAAAAATTATCGAGATTAAAACAAAATTAGGGAAGATTTATATTGAAGGAATCCAGGCAAAGAAGATGGATGGTTCAAAAACAAATGTTCCTCTAAAAGCTTCAAATTTGCAGATTATTGAATTAAATGTTGATGACAAAAAAAGAAAATTAAAAATTAAAAAAGAAACAAAAAAAGAAGAGAAAATAGATTCAAAAAATAAGGTTGAGGAAAAAAAATAATGGCACACTTAAAACGACAAAAAACACCAAAACGATGGCCTATTGCTAGAAAAGGAACAACATTTGTAGTTCACCCAAATACAAATCTAGAAAGAGGAGTCCCATTATTAATTATATTAAGAGATATGCTCAAAATTTGCCAGACAAGAAAAGAGGTTAAAAGGATAATTCATGATAAAAAAATATTAATTAATGGAAAAGAAGCAAAAGATGATAAAAATTCTCTTCTTTTGTTTGATACACTTGCAATAATTCCTACAAAAAAATTTTACAAAATTGGACTTTTACCAAATGGAAAATACGGGTTGCAGGAGATCAAAGAAACAGAAATAAATTCAAAAATAACAAAAATCATTGGAAAGAAAATATTGAAAGGAAAAAAAATCCAATTGAATCTTAGGGACGGAAAAAATTATCTGAGTGACCTTAAATGCAGTATTGGCGATTCTGTTATTATTGATTTAAAAAACAAAAAAATTTTGAAATGCCTTCCATTAAAAGAAAAAACAAAAATTATTATTGTTGAAGGTAAACACGCAGGAAAAGAAGGTGTTGTTGAAAAAATTTTGAAAGAGAAAAAGATGGCAAGATTGAATCTTGAAGGAAAAGAAATTGATGTTTTAATTAAACAAATAATGGAGATTGAATAATGAAAGAAAATATAATGCGACAAATAAAAATTGAAAAAGTTGTTCTTAGCGTCGGTGGAATCGGAGAGGGTTTAGAAAAAGGAGTTAAATTACTGAATTTTTTAACAGGAAGAAAAATTGCAAAGATAAGTTCTAAAAAAAGAATTCCTGCATTTAATATAAGACCGGGTTTAGAAGTCGGTGCTGTTGTTACACTTAGGAAAGATTATGAGGAATTATTGAAAAAACTTTTTGTCACAATAGACAAGACATTAAAGAAAAAACAAGTCAGCGAGAATAATTTTTCATTTGGAATAAAAGAGTATATTGAAATTCCTGGAATTGAATATCAAAGAGAGATTGGGATTATTGGTTTTGATGTGACGATTGTTTTCAAGCGTGCTGGAAGAAGGATTAAATTACGAAAAGCCAAAAAAGGAAAAATGCCTGCCCGACAAGTTATTACAAAAGAAGAAATAATTAAATTTATGGAGGAAACCTACGGGTTAAATTTTAAATGAAAATAAATCAAAGTAAATTTCAAGGAAATTTTCATTCATCCAAAAATTATATGGGGGTTATTTTGAATGACAACATCAGATCATAAAAAAATATTGAAGCAATTTGAAAATAAGCCCGCAGTAAAGGCAAAATTTTTGAAGCACAATAAACCAAAAGAAAGAAAAACAGGTATTACTGCGAAAAAATGTGAAAGATGCGGAAGATTCGGGGCCCACATAAAATCATATGGATTAAATTTGTGCCGACACTGCTTTAGAGAAATTGCAGTTGAAATCGGTTTTAAAAAATACAGTTAAAATGTCACACGATATAGTTGCCGACGGGCTTAACATGATAAGAAATGCTAAAAGAGCCAGAAAGAACTCTGTTAAAATAAAAAGAATCTCAAATTTATTAATTGAGGTTTTAAAAATTATGAAGCAAAAAGGAGCCATTAAAAAATACAAAATAAACAGCAAGGAGAAATCAATAGATATTGCAATTGATAATTTGACAGAATGCAGAGCAGTAAAACCAAGATTTAGCTGTGATGTTTCACAAATTGAGAAATACCGACGGAGATACTTACCTGCACGAAATATTGGAACAATGATTCTTTCAACAAACAAGGGCTTAAAAACACATGAAGAATCTCAACAAGAAAATATCGGAGGATGCTTAGTTGCATTTTTTTATTAAAATGAAAAAAAGAATAGAACATAAAATTGAAATTCCTGAAGGAGTAGAAATTAAATTAGAAGACTCTTTTTTAATTGCTAAAGGACCCAAAGGAGAAAACAGAAAAAAAATTAATTTGAGGGGGTTGATTTTCGAGATTGAAGACAACAAGATAAAGATTGGACATGATAAAGCAACAAAAAATGAAAAAAAGAGGATAAATACTCTTATCTCGCATATCCATAATATGATTAATGGTGTTCAGGAAAAATTTGAATATAAAATGAAAATTTGCGCAAGTCATTTTCCAATGAATGTGAATGTTAACAACAACGAAATACTGATTAAAAATTTTCTCGGTGAAAAGATTGCAAGAAAAGCTAAAATTCCGATTAATGCAGAAGTAAAAATTCAAGGACAAGAGATTACCATTTTATCTACTGATAAAGAAATTGCGGGGCAAACAGCAGCAAATATTGAAAAAGCCACAAAAATAATTGGAAGGGACAGGAGAATTTTCCAAGACGGGATTTATATTATTAGTAAAGGAGGAAAGAAAATATGAAATTTTTGAGGAGAGATTGGTTTAGATTTGGCAAATTCAAAAAAAAGAAAAACCAAAAATGGAGGAAACCTACTGGAAGAGATAATAAAATGCGGGAGAAAAGAAAAGGTTATCCTGTAGTTGTAAGTATTGGTTATAAAAAGTCCGGGAGAAAAAAGCAATTTATAGTCAATAATTTAAGTGATTTGGAAAAAGTTGAGAAAAGAGAATTAGTTATTTTGGGAAAGATTGGAAAAAAGAAAAGAATAGAGATTTTAAATAGGGCAAAAGAAAAAGGAATCCAAATATCAAATTTAAAAATTAAATCCTCTGAGGATAAAAAATGAATTTAGCAAAAAAGAAATCACTGGCTCAAAAAGTTTTGGGAGATGGAAAAAAAAGAATTATGTTTGTGCAATCGCGACTTGACGAAATAAAAGAGGCACTCACAAAACAAGACATAAGAGATTTAAAAAAAGAGGGGGCAATTGTTATTAAAGAAAAAAAAGGAAGAAAAAGAAATATCAAAAGAAAGAATAAAAAAGGACCTGGAAAAATTAAAAAGACACTTAATACTCGCAAAAAAGATTATGTTAGGACTACCAGAAAACTTAGAAAATATGTTGCAGAGATGAAAAGAAAAAAAATGCTCAATTCCGGAGAAGTCAAAGATATTAGAAAAAAAATTAGAAATCGCCAATTCAGAAGTCAAGCACATCTTAAAGAATATATTAAGGAATTAAAAAAATGAACAACAAAGAAATACTAAATGAATTAGAAAAAAAATTTGAAGATTTAAAAAAGGAACTTGGGTTTAAATCAGAATTGCAAGATATCGACGAGATATTTTATATTAAAGATGCTATTTTAAAAGATGGTTTTGTGAGTGAAAATATAGATAGGCAAATTTGCTCCAGAATAATTGAAACTTATATGGGCTGGACAAATTATCTTCATAGTTTAATTGTTCCAAATCCCCAAAACATTCTTAATATAAGCGAATCAAGAATTTTTAATTCAGAAGAAAAGAAAGAGATAAATAATATGATGAAAAAAGCAATGGAAATAATCAGCAAAAACAACTGGATTGGATTGACAAAAAATAAACAAGAAGAGGCGAGGTTTATTGACGAGGCGGTGAACAATTGGAAAAATAATTTTGGGATTAAATTAATAAAAATTCTTGAGAAAGTGAAAGGAGAATGGGAAAAATGAAAGTAAATCAAAGTAAATTTCAAGGAAATTTTCATTCATCCGAAAATTGTACAGAGGTTATTTAGAATGAGAACAATAAAACGAAGAAGAAAAGAAGGAAAAACAGATTATAAAAAACGTCTTGGTTTATTGAAAAGTAAAAAGCCACGAATTGTTTTCCGAAGGACAAATAAGTATTTGATAGTGCAATATATTGAGAGCAAAGAAGCAAAAGATAAAGTTATCATAACAATTACTTCAAAAAATTTGTTAAAATATGGCTGGCCTGAAAATGCAACTGGGGCCCTTAAATCAATTCCTGCTGCTTATCTTATTGGATATTTAATCGGCAAACAGATTATCTCAAAAAAACTCGCAACTCCGATTGTAGATTTTGGAATGCTCAGAGTATTACATAAAACAAAAATTTATGGTTTTTTAAAAGGACTTATTGATACAGGGGTAAAAATAAAATGCAAAAAAGAATGTTTTCCAGAAGAGGAAAGAATAAAAGGTTCTTCACTCAAAAATAAAATTGAATTTGAAAAAATAAAGGAGAAAATTGAAAATGCCTGAAGAAAAAAAACAAATTGAAGCACAAGACGAATTTGCAGAAAAACCAGAAGATGTTCTCGACGAAACTGATTTGAAAGAACTTGAAAAAATGAAACAAGAAGTTGAAGAAAAAGTTAATGGTAAAAAGAAAAAATTTGAAGTGAATGATGGACTTGTGAGGTGGGAACCAAAAACAAAATTAGGGGAAGATGTTAAGAACAAAAAAATAAAAAACATTGATGAGATATTAGATAAAAATTTGAAAATCCTTGAACCAGAAATTGTTGATTCTCTAATTAATGTTCAATCAGATTTAATTTCAATCGGACAATCAAAAGGAAAATTTGGTGGTGGGAAAAGAAGGGCATGGAGACAGACGCAGAGAAAAACAAAAGAAGGAAATGTTCCGAGTTTCTCGGCGATGGCTGTTGTTGGTGACAGAGAAGGACATGTAGGCGTTGGCGACGGCAAAGCAAAAGAAACTCTTCCTGCAAGAGATAAGGCAATAAGAAAAGCAAAATTAAATATTTTCCGGGTTGGCAGAGCGTGCGCGGCATTTGATTGTGATTGCTCTGAAGAACATACTATTCCATTTGAAGTGGAAGGAAAATCAGGAAGTGTGAGGGTCAAATTAATTCCTGCCCCACAAGGAACTGGATTGGTTGTTGAAAGTGAACTAAAAAAAGTTTTGCAACTTGCAGGAATTAAAGATGTTTACAGCAAAACATTCGGACATAAAAAAACAACATTTAATATGATAAAAGCATGTGTTAATGCATTAAAAATAACAAATGAAAAATGAAAAAAATAAATCAAAGCAAATTTCAAAGAAATTTTCATTCGTCTGAAATTTCAGTTTCTAATGAAAGATTTTCATTTATTCAAAAATTATATAGAGGTTATTTCAAATGAAAATCGCAGTAATTAGAATAACCGGACAAATTGGATTAAGAAAAGAAATAGTTGAAACTCTGCAGAGATTAAGATTAAGAAGAAAATATGTTTGTGTTGTTTTTGACAAACCCACAAAAGTGCAACTTGGAATGATTAAAAAAGTTCGTGATTTTGTTGCATTTGGTGAAATCAGCGACGATACTTACAAAGAACTTGTTGGAAAGCGAGGACAAAAAGACAAGGAAGGAAAATTAAAACCTTTTTTCAGATTGCATCCTGCACGAGGAGGAATGGACACAAAAAAACATTTTGGCGTCGGCAAGGGTGTTCTTGGAGAAAATAAAAAAATGAATGAATTAATTCGGAGGATGTTGTGATGAAACTCAAAAAACGCACTAAATCATCGAGAATGCACGGAAGAAAAATGGGAACTCATGGTGGTGGAGCACGAAAGAAAAAAAAGAAAAGTGGAAGTAAGGGAGGGGTTGGAATGGCTGGAAGTGGAAAAAGAGCAGACCAGAAAAAAACACTTATAATAAAAAAATACGGAAACAAATATTTTGGAAAACAAGGAGTAACAAGCAGAGGAACTGAAAGAAATAAAGAAAATAAAATCAATGTTAGGCAGATTGATGCTAATATTGAAAGTTATGGAAAAAAGAAAGGAGACAAATGGGAAGTTGATGCAATAGATTATAAAATTCTTGGAACAGGTGAGGTGAATAATAAAATTATTATTAAGGCAAAATCAGCGTCGAAAAGTGCAATTGAAAAAATCAAGAAATCTGGTGGAGAGATTATTTTGGAAAATAAATAGATACATTAAAAGAAAACTCAACCAAACTCTTAAAAACCGAATTCTATAATTAATAAATGGACATGACAAAAATATTCAGTTTTATTCCAGAAGTTACAAAACCAGTTGAAAAGAAAGTTGGATTCAATACCAAATTAAAATGGACACTGATTATACTTGGAAGTTTTTTTGTGCTGGCAAATATTCCTCTTTTTGGATTAAGTGAAAATGCACTTGGAAGATTTGAATATCTGGCAATTATTCTTGGAACTGATTTTGGGAGTATTATTTCACTTGGTATTGGACCAATTGTAATGGCGTCGATTATTTTGCAGTTGCTAACTGGTGCCGGAATTTTGAATATTGACACGACGACAGTGGAAGGGAAAAAATTTTTTCAGGGAATCCAGAAGTTACTTGTTTTCTTTTTTATAATCTTTGAAGCAAGTGTTTATGTCTTAATGAAAGGGCTTGAGGCAATGCCTGGTTTTACTGGTTTGATGATTGTGCAATTAATTGCAGGAGGACTTGTAATCTTTTATATGGATGAAGTCACGAGCAAATGGGGTTTTGGTTCTGGGGTTAGTTTATTTATTGGTGCTGGTGTTTCATGGAGGTTATTTACTTCTGCGTTCCAGTTTATAAATCAGCAAGGAAGAAATTGTCTTCTTGATTTTAATAATACTGCTTGTTCTGGTAAATTCCTTGTTTTAATTCAATCAATAATAAATCAATATCCTATTGAATTTTTTTCTGCTGCAGCGACGATAATTGCAACATTAATTATTTTCTTACTTGTTGTTTGGGCGCAATCACTGAAAGTTGAAATTCCGTTGTCATTTGGAAGAATAAGAGGTTATAGTGTTAAATGGCCTTTGTCATTTTTTTATGCTTCTGTTATTCCAGTCATTTTAACTGCTGCACTAGTTGCGAATTTACAGTTATTCGGAGGCCTGCTCGAAAACGCTGCTGCTCCGTGTTATATTGAGGGGGGTGTTTGTACTGGTGCTGCAAAAATAGCGTCGTATTTTGGATGGCTCGGACAGTTTTCACAAGGACAGGCAATTTCAGGTTTTGCATTTTGGATTGGCTCTACTAATATTTTAGAATTATTCATTAGAGGAGGATTTATGTCAAAATATTTATTACAAGGATTAACCCATGTATTGTTTTTTGCATTTTTCTCGACGATGTTTGCAGTATTCTGGGTTAAAACATCTGGGATGGATTCAAAAGCACAAGCAAAAAAAATTGTTGCATCAGGATTGCAAGTTGCTGGTTTTCGACAAGATATAAGAATTTTAGAAAGCATTTTGGACAGGTATATTATGCCTTTGACAGTCATGGGGGGAATTGCAATTGGTTTACTGGCGTCAGTAACTAATTTACTTGGTGCTCTGGTTTCTGGAACAGCAATTCTTCTTGTCATAATGATTATGTCCCAATTTTATCAAAATATCGCACAGCAACATGCAACTGACATGAATCCTGCAATAAGAAAGTTTATCGGGGGATGAAAATAATTTTTTCAAACAATGAATTTTTCAAATTATAACTATCCGCCCATTTTGCATAAGCACACCAACCTTGAAATATTTCAGACAATTTTTCATAAGTAATTTCTCCTTTGTTAAACAAATAAATTTTCCTTTTTATATTTCTTATATTCCTTTTTCTAAGCAATTTAAAATAATAAAAAACTCTGAAGCCAACAAAATCAATCCCTTTTGATAATTGGATAATTCTTGATTTATCTGGATGAAGTTCAATCTTTAATTTCTCATTCAAAAAAAGATTTATCTCTTTTTTCCATTTTTCAAGTTGATGTTTTGATTTATGAAGAATTACAAAATCATCAACATAACGAATATAAAACTTTGCTTTCAACTTATGTTTTACAAACTTATCTAACTTATTAAGGTAAACATTAGCAAAAAATTGTGAAGTCAAATTTCCAAGAGGCATACTTTTGTTTTCTATTTCCTTACCATTTTCAAGAATTTTTTGTATTAAGGTGATTATCTTTCTATCATCAATCTTTCTCTTTAATAAAGAAGTAAGAATATTATGATTAACCTCTCGGAAATAATGTTTTATATCTGCTTTTAATACAAAACAGGAGCAAACATTATTTTTTGTGACTTTCTTCACAAACCTTTCAAATTCTTCTAATGCAAATAAATTCCCTTTTCCTCTTCTATTTGCACAAGAATCATAAACAAAAGTTTTATCAAAAATTGGTTCAAGAATTCTGACTAACGCATGATGAACAACTCTGTCGCGAAAATCAGATTTGGAAATTTTGCGAGTTTTTGGGTCTCGCAAAACGTTAGAATTATTACCCTGCCCTAACCTGTAAAGCTAACTCAAAATGTAGCTCATTTACTTTTTGTGCAAAAGCACCAAATACACCGAAGTTTTAGGCGATTGCGATAAAACCTCTGAATTTCATGGCTTAAAATAAATCTAAATAATGCGCTAATAAATGAACATGTAGTTCTGGTCCCTACCAGAACAGAAAAAAATTACAACCAAATTATAAAAATCTTTGGGTTATTTTTTCTAATGCTTTATTTGGTATTCTTCCGTCTTTTACTTCTTTTAAAATTTTCAAATCATTTGGTTTATAGGCCAAAGGCAAATCAGATTTTTTTCTATGGCTCAGCGCTTCGCGCTTCGCTACCCCAAACAAAAAACCATCAGCACTACCGAAGCCCCAGCTGTCGCCAACGAAAATAGAATCATAACCCCGCCCTAACCCGCAAAGCCAAAATCCTACGGCAATATCTTCATCAGGTTGTGTATCTTTAGAAATTTGATAAACATTTACTTCTGGAATTCCGCATTGTTTATTTAAGAAATCCCCATACTTCTGTGCTACTTCCGGACTTCTCGCTAAAAAAACAGGAACCTCTTGATTCCCAAAATCACTGGTTTGAATTGAATATTTTTTTGATTGATTTGAAGATTGTAATACTCTTCTTTGCTCTACTGGTTTTTTTGCATCTAATTCTAAAATTTTTTTAATAACTTCTTTTGCAGGTTTTTTTCCTAAGTTAATTTCGTCTGTTAAACGTAAATATTTTTTTCCTGAATTTGCATATAAAGTTTCTTGAGGATAATGCATTGTTGGTGCAAATTTTCCTAAACACCAAAAATTAATTCCCTCAATTCTTACTGTTCCTTCTGGATACCAGCACCCTTTTCTTTCATAATCAGAATTTGGTCCTTGCTTTATTCTGTCTAAAAGTCCTTCTCTCGCTGTTGCTATTCTTTGATTTGCATTTTCAATTTGTCTTTTGCAATCCACAAAATTTCCATTGTATCTTATTAATTCGACCATAAATTTTTTAGAAAATTAAAGTTTATAAACTTTTCTAATTTGTTACTTTTATAAAAAAGCAACAATCAATAAATGCAACTTTTAAAAACTAATTTTCCCTAATAATTAATTATGGTAAAAAAACAGGTGCGTTTTAGGACAATATTTATTGTTATGTTCGCGGTAATGATAATCGCAAGTTTGTGGAATAGTTTTCCGTTGATAAAAAATGCTATTCATTATATTCTTGACCCGAGTTTTGGTGTTTTATTAAAATGGCATCTTTATGGGGGGATGATAATAATTGCATTGTTTATTTCCGTAGTTACTTCTTTAATTCAGAAATATGCAACAGACCAAGAAGCATTGAAAGAACTGAAAAAAGCACAGAAAAAGGTGCAGGAAGAAATGAAAAAATTCCAGAAAGAAGGCAATGCAGTTAAAATGATGGAGTTGCAAAAAAAACAATTTTCTTCAATGCCTGAAATGATGAAGTTAAGCATGGCTTCGATAATTTATACTGGTGTGCCTTTTGTTTTATTTTTCAGATGGTTTGATGATTTTTTTGAATCAATTGGCGACCCGACATTTCTTGGTTTTTTAAGCTGGTTTTGGTTTTATCTTATTCTTCTTATGATTACAGGCGGAATTCTCAGAAAAATTCTGAAGGTTGCTTAAAATGGAAACTCCAATAAGAAGGGGCTTGGATTTGGACTGACTTCTGGAATAATTACAACTCTTGGATTAATTAATGGATTGTATTCAACAACAAAATCTGTTCTTGCAATTATTGGTGGAATAATTGTTATTGCTATTTCTGACTCTCTTTCTGATGCATGGGAAATGCATATGGCGGATGAATCTGATACAAAAATCAGCGAGAAGAAAGTCTGGGAATCAACTTATGCAACGTTTTTTTCAAAATTTATTTTCACTTTCACTTTTATTATCCCGTTCTTATTACTCGAAGTTTTAAATGCAATTATAATTTGTGTTTTGTGGGGGATTTTATTGATTTCTCTTTTTAGCATTTACATTTCAAAACAAAGAAAAATCCCTTATTATAAAGTGGTCTTAGAGCATGTTACAATTGCAGGACTAGTCATAATTGCTGCTTATTATGCAGGAGTCCTTATTAGAATTTTTTTGAATTAGCAATACATTGTAAAGTTAGCGGTTGGTAAACAAAAAGAGTAGCCTTTTTAAATATGAAAGTTATAAATAAGTTATGAATAGAAATCAGTATTTTGCGATAAGTTGGTTTTTCTTAGTGTTAATGTTTCTACTTATATTCCTTCATACCAAATTTTTTTTAGAACCATCGTTAATATTTAGTTCAGATTCACTTAGTATTTATTCTAATATAAAATGGGCTATTGTTTCTATCATGATATATCTCTGTTTTCCTCTATTTGTTCTTTTCCAAATATTGGCTTGGTTGAAGAAAAAAGAAATAAAAAATGAGGAAAGGGAAGATGATCCTATTTTAATTAGTTATGTTAAAGATAAAACAAAAATTAGAGGTGATCCTAAAACAAAAAAAGACCTTTATGAATTAGCAAAGACGCCCAGTAAAAAGTTTGAAGTAACTAATGCAATTAATGAGTATTACAAAAGTGGGAAGAAACATACAGAAGATATGGCTTTGTTATATTCTGCACTTATAGGAGCAAAAGTTGGATTAAAAAAAGCGCCGAAAAATCCATCTCATTTACTCAAATTAGCAAAAAAAGAAGGAAAACTTAAGGAAGTTTTAAAAGAACTTGATGAATTTGCAAAAGAGAAAAATGAGTAAAGAATTAGTATCGGATTATTTAAATAAATTTTTTATGAATGTTGAAAAGAAAACGAAAGAAAAAGAAGGTAAAGATAGGTATTTTTTATGGACAGAATGGTATAATAGCTGGATTGATTTATCTAAATGGTTAAATGGACTACCAAAAGATTCGCTTTTAGTTAATAGGTTTTTGGAATTAAATAAAAATTTATTATGGATTAATAATTCTGTCCTATTGGGAGCATATCATCAAGCCATTAGAGAGTTAAGATTTATTCTTGAATTCATTGTTCAATCATATTATATTGATGAAGAACATATAAACACAGATATTAATTGCAAGATAGAAATTATAAAAGAGGTGGAAAAAAGAAGATTTAGTGATTTAATTAGTGACATAGGGCTAAAAAATAAAGGAGAACTGAAAGGGTTATATAAGAAACTTTGTAAATTTGTTCATCCTTCTTATAGGGAAATAAACACCGATGCGGGTTCTAGAATTGCTTTTTGGTATGATAAAGAATTATTTGATGAATGTTATACCCTTACTAACAAAATTATGGATAATACAATTTTTATTTTGATACAATTTAATAAAGAAATAACTGAAAACATTAAAAAGGACAATATTTTGATGGAATTCCTAAAAAAACGCAATTGTAATTTAAGTTTACAAACTCTAAAAACTTAAAGATTTCTGGAGCTACTGGTTTGGGAACGACTTAAGAATGGTTTATGAGATTGACGATAAAAATAAAGAAATTATCGTTTTTTCGGTCGGCTCCCTTCTTATTATGATATTTTGAAAAAATTTCTATCGTAATTTGGTTTAAAATCTATTTTAGATTCTTTAGCCCATTTCTTAATCATCTCTATTGACATCTTTAATATTCTATTTTTAGAATCTGGGTATTTTTCTTTGTCTGCTTTTTTACCTAAACTTGCCATTCTCAGATTATAATAATACTCCCTTAACATATTTTGATAGACCTCTCCCCTATAAATATATTTTAATTCTTCTTTTGCCTTTTTACGCATCTCAAATAATCTTTTACTTATCATACTAACGGGTAAGATAGATAACTATATAAATATTTTTATACTCCAGAATATATTTTATTTCAAGAAAATATCAACTTTTAACTTTACAAAGCCAATTAGCAAGAAAACTTAAAAACCATATTATTTTGAAATGATTATGACAGACAATGAAAAAAATCAGCAGGAAATGATATTTCAGTTGCAAATGTTTGAACAACAGATTAATCAGTT
>Ga0210018_1000530_pt1 | contig 19474 bp, 20 predicted proteins | sample CryGeyCG2014_010_2_FD_183967 | JGI IMG/M metagenome (GOLD analysis project Ga0210018, IMG submission 183967) | Groundwater microbial communities from aquifer - Crystal Geyser CG09_land_8/20/14_0.10 (SPAdes) (version 2) | ecosystem: Environmental > Aquatic > Deep subsurface > Groundwater | place...
CTACTAACGCAGATTCATCAAATATCATATCTAGCCTCCGCCTGATTTGTTTTGAAATTCATAAAACCCCTGTCTCCCATGGGGTTTTGTTAATATTTTTTTGTTTTCAAGATTATTTTATCAGTTTTAATTTTAAATGCAAAGCCGTTCTTGTGGACAAGAACGGCTTGTCTTATTTTAGTTGGTGAAATTTACGCTAAAGTGACATTAACCACCTCATCGTCAGCGTCTTTTAAACGCATCAGACGGACGCCTTGAGTGTTGCGGCCAAGAGTGGGCACGGATTGCAAAGGCAGGCGAATAACCTGGCCTTGGCTGGAAATAATAATCAGGTCGCCTTTGACTTCTTCCGGCAGATTATTCGGGTCAATCACAAATGAGGCGGCAAGCTGGCCTGTCTTTTTGGTAATTTTTATGGTTTTAATGCCTGAACCGCCGCGGCCTTGAGTTTTATAGTTTTTAAGGCTGGTTAATTTGCCATTGCCATTTTGGGCAAGGCAGAAAACAGAACCCTTTTTATTGGAGTCATTGACAATATCCATGCCAATTACTCGGTTATCTTTTTTTAGACGAATACCGCGCACGCCGGCGGCGGCTCGGCCCATTGGTCGCAGGTCTGTTTCTTTAAATCTGATTGATTGGCCGCCAGCAGTAGCCAGCATAACTTCATCTCGGCCAGTGCTTGGTCTAACCCATTCAAGAACATCGTCACCCTTAAGCTTAATGGCAATCAGACCGGACCTGCGGACATTAGTGAATTGTTCCAGAGCCACTTTTTTAGCAGTACCAGCACGAGTGACCATAACTAAAAATTTGTATTTATCCAGGCGAGTGGCTGGGAAAACCGAAGAAACTTTTTCATTGGGAGCAAGCTGCAGAAAGTTGATAATAGATTGGCCTTTGGCAATGCGGGAAGCAATGGGAATTTCGTAAGCTTTGAGCTGGAAGACTCGGCCGCGAGTGGTAAAGAAAAATACGTCTTTGTGAGTTGAGGTTACAAAGAGCTCTTCAACCGAGTCCTCTTCTTTAGTTGTCAGGCCGCTAACGCCTTTGCCGCCGCGGGATTGGGTTTTAAATGTTTCCGGAGGCAGCCGTTTAATGTAGCCGTCTTTAGTTATAACAACAATAGTGCTTTCGTCAGGGATTAAATCTTCCTGCGAGAATTGATCAACGGCATTGCGAAAAATTTTAGTGCGCCGTTGATCAGCATATTTTTCTTTAATAGTGAGCAATTCTTTTTTAATCACCCCTAGAATTTTTTTGGGGCTTTTGGACAATTCAGTTAATTCAGCGATTAATTTTTTCTTTTCTTTGAGTTCGTCAGCTATTTTTTGCTGTTCAAGATTGGCCAGTTGTTGGAGTTTCATTTCCAAAATAGCCGTTGCCTGCCGTTCTGTCAGGCGGAATTTTTTAATTAAATTGGTTTTAGCCTGCTCACGGTCATTGGAAGCCTTAATGGTTTTGATCACCGCGTCAATTTTATTCAAGGCAAGCATTAAGCCTTCTAAAATATGGGCTCTGTCTTTGGCGCGTTCAAGGTCATATTTAGTTCTTCGCAGAATAACTTCTTGCTGGTGTTTGATATATTCTTCTAAAATCATTTTGAGAGTCAGCACTCTTGGCTGGAGGCCGCTTACCAGCGCTAGCATATTGACATGGAATGAACTTTGGAGCGCGGTGTGCTTGTAAATTTGGTTTAAGATTTTTTTAGGATAGGTGTCTTTTTTCAGGTCAATCACAATTCTAACATCGCCTTTTGATGATTCGTCGCGCAGATCCCTGATGCCCTCAATTTTTTTGTCTTTAACCAGCTCGGCGATTTTTTCAATCAGGGCGGCTTTATTAACCTGATAGGGAACAGAGGAGATAATAATCTTGAAGGCGCCTCCCTTGTCTTCAATGATTTCACTTTCACCGCGCATAACAATGCCGCCTTTGCCAGTGGCATAGGCTTGTTTAATGTCAGCCTGATTAAAGATCTGGGCGCCGGTCGGAAAGTCTGGGCCTTTAATATATTGCATTAAGTCATCAACATCAGTATCAGAGTTATCAATTAGATGACAGATGCCGTCAACTAACTCGCCAAGATTATGCGGCGGAATACTGGTGGCCATACCCACGGCAATGCCCATCGTGCCGTTTAAAAGCAGGTTGGGCAGTCTGGCTGGCAGAACTCGCGGCTCTTTGTGCGAGCCGTCGTAGTTAGGAATGAAATCAACTGTTTCTTTGTCCAAGTCGGTCAAAAGTTCTTCAGCAATGGGTTTTAATTTCGCTTCAGTATACCTTTGCGCGGCCGCGTTATCACCGTCCATTGAACCGAAATTTCCTTGCCCCCAGACTAATTGGTAGCGCATTGAAAAATCTTGAGCCATGCGGACCATTGAGTCGTAAACAGCTTGATCGCCGTGCGGGTGATATTTTCCCAATACTTCACCAACTACTGCGGCTGATTTTCTAAATTTGGCGCTAGATTTTAAACCAATATCCCACATAGCGTAGAGGATTCTGCGGTGGACAGGTTTTAAGCCGTCGCGCACATCAGGCAAGGCGCGGGAAATAATAACTGACATGGCATAATCCAGGTAGGATTCCTTCATCTCACTGGTAATTTCGCGCGGCATGATTTTAGCCAATGCCTGCGCGGCAATCGGCTGTTCCCGTTCAATTTTTTTTGGAGTTAATTTATTTTTCATCAGTCGCGGTGTTATTTAAAAGTTGTAAATCAGTTGAAGTGGTCGTGGTTGATATTTCAATTTTTAGTTTTTCAAGCATCTTGTTGAGTTGCTCTGGGCTAATTTCTGCCGCACTCTGCAGTTGAGCTGCGGTGGAAGTTGGGGATTGGCCAAGATATTCCTGGAGTTTTTTGATATTGCCAAAGATTTTTGAGAGGTCGCTGGTCATTTTATCCCATTTTTCATCAACGGCAAGTTTGTCCAACTCGCTTGGTGATTGATTTGATTTGTTAAAAGCATTTTTTAAGTTCAAAATCCAGGCGGAAACAACTATAACCATAATTAAACCGATGGTGAAATACATTTTATTTTTATTACTGATGCTTTTCATAACGGTTTATAGCGGTTTTAAGATTATTAATTTAGTTTCTTCCTGCGGCAAATCTTTTTTGTAAATTTTTAGTTTATCCAGTTCTTCTTTTTTGTTGCCGATTTCTTTGATGAATTTCTCAGCGCTGTCAATGTCAAGATTAAGGCCTGGAATTTTGTAGTGCATCGGGATAACTATGCGCGGTTCAATTTGAGAAACAAGTTTGGCAGCTTCTTTACCGTCAATGGTGTATTTGCCGCCGACAGGTATTAAGAGAATGTCAGAGTCTTCAACATATTCAAGCTGTTCAGCAGTCAGTTCGCGTTCGCCAATATCGCCCAGATGAGTGACGGTAATGCCTTCAGTAGAAATCACATAAATTGTGTTTTGACCCCGTTGAGCCCCGTGTTCATTGTCATGATATGAGGGAATGCCATAGATAAAAATGCCTTTAAATTCATATTCGCCAGGACCCTTAATAATAAAAGGATCAGGGGTATTGCTGGTACCCTTGACTGATTGACAGTCATTATGGTCTTCATGGTTGTGGCTAACAGTGATAATATCGGCTGAAAGTTTCGGTTTCTTCAAGCCGTATTTATTAGCATAGGGGTCAGTAACAAGAATCACATCACCGTTAGTTGATTTGCTGGTGATTTTAAAGCATGATTGGCCGAACCATTGGATCTGCATAAAAATAGTTAGTAAACTAATAATTTTTTATAATAAATTTGAGTTTATTTTTACCCTGATTCCAGTTAAATATTACCAATTTAAAGAGGGGTTGTCAAATAATAAAAGGTGCGCTATAATGGATTTAATTAAAGATTAATCATGCATTATATGCCTTAAATGCGTGATGATCAATTATTAATTAATTCAAGGCAAAAATACCTATTTTTAAGTATTTTTGTCCCGCAGTCGCGGGATTATTTAATAGGTATTAATCAAAACAACGATTATGAACAAGACAACAAATAAAACAGCCAGCAAAGCTAAAACAAATGAAATGGAAAAAATGCTCAATTCCGCTGATAGTCCTGGCTTGCCTAAAACAGGTGATATGGTGGAAGGCGTGGTGATTTATGTGGGGCGCAATGAGGTTTTGGTAGATCTAGACGGTTTAATGACTGGGCTTATTCGCGGCCACGAATCTTATGACGAGTCGGGAGAATACACTAATTTGAAGGTAGGAGATAAAATTTATGCCACGGTGGTGGAAACGGAAAATGAAAAAGGATTAGTTGAGCTTTCTATCCGCCAGGCAGGGCATAAGAAAGCCTGGGACAAATTACACCAAATAAAAGTAGCCGGCGAGATTATTGAGGTGAGCGTATTTGATGCTAATAAAGGCGGATTAATGGTTAAACTTGATCAGGTGCTTGGTTTTTTGCCGGTCTCGCAGCTCTCGCCTGAGAATTATCCCAGGGTGGTTGGCGGCAATAAGACAAAAATTTTAGAAAAGTTAAAATCATTGGTTGGCCGTAAACTAAAAGTCCAGGTGATTGATGTCAATGATGAGGAGGGGACGTTGATTGTCTCGGAGAAAGCCACTGAACGGGAAGAAAGAAAAAAAATATTAGAGCAGTATAAAAAAGGAGACGTGGTGACCGGCGTGGTGACCGGCGTGGTTGACTTTGGAGCGTTTATGGAATTTGGCGAAGGGCTGGAAGGATTAATTCATATATCTGAAATTGGCTGGCAAAGGATTGATGATCCAAGAGATATGGTTAAAGAAGGCCAGAAGATTAAAGCGCAAATTATTGATATCAGTGCCAATAAGGTTTCTTTGTCGCTCAAAAGACTGACTAAGGATCCTTGGGAAGCGATTAAGGATAAATATAAAGTCGGGGACAAAGTCAAGGGTAAGGTAATTAAGTCTCATAAGCTCGGGGCTTTTGTGGAGATTGAACAGGATATTCAGGGTCTGGCCAGAGTGATTAAAAATGATCAGGGGGAAAACAGTAAGACTTTAGAGATCGGCAAAGCATATAATTTTTTAATTACTAATTTTGAACCAATTGACCATAAATTGGGGCTGGATTTAGCTGGTTAATTATTAGTTTTATTGGTATAATATTAGTTTTATTGGTATAATAATAGCATGAAGAATATTTCTAAAACTTTTCTATTTTTTTTCATTATTATGCTGATTATGGCAGGGTTTTTGTCATTATTTGAAAACGGTCAGAAGAAAGTTGAAGAGGTGAGTTTGGGGACAGTGGCAGAAAAGGTGAAAGCGGGTCAGGTAGAGACAATTGAAGTCAGAAGTAATAGTATAAAAATAATAACCAAAGATGGTCAGGAGTTGCAAAGCTATAAAGAGGCGGTTGAGTCAATTAACGAAGCTTTGATTAATTATGGCGTGAGCGAGGAAGAGTTGAGGCTGGCCAATGTCGTGATTAAAACTGAAACCGGTTTAAATTATTGGCTGGGAGTAATTCTGCCATTTGCCTTGCCGTTGCTTTTGGTGGTGGCTTTTGTCTGGTTTTTATTGCGCTCGGTGCAGGGGGTGAACAAGCGGGCTATGTCATTTGGGCAGAGCAATGCCAGGGATGAAAAGCCGGAAGATAAAAAAAAGCATAAGGTAAAATTCGTTGATGTGGCCGGAGCCAAAGAAGCCAAAAATGAGCTGGAAGAAATTGTCCAATTCTTAAAACACCCTAAAAAGTTTATTAATCTGGGGGCTAAAATTCCCAAAGGCGTGCTGTTAATCGGCCCGCCTGGCTGCGGTAAAACATTATTAGCCAGGGCAGTTGCCGGCGAAGCAGGCGTGCCATTTTTTTATGTGTCCGGGTCTGAATTTGTAGAGATGTTTGTCGGCGTGGGGGCGAGCCGGGTGCGCAGCCTCTTTCAAAAAGCGAAAAAAAATGCTCCCTGTATTGTTTTTTTAGATGAGTTGGACGCAGTCGGCAGAAGACGGGGGGCAGGAATCGGCGGCAGCCATGATGAGCGAGAACAGACTCTGAACCAAATTTTAGTGGAGATGGATGGCTTTGAGCCGAATGAGGGCATTATTACTTTGGCGGCGACTAATCGGTCTGATGTGTTGGATCCGGCGTTACTGCGACCAGGCAGGTTTGACCGCCGGGTGGTGGTTGATTTACCTGATTTAAAAGATAGAGAAGAAATTTTGAAGATTCATACTCAAGGTAAAATATTAGACAGTCAAATTAATTTACATACTTTAGCGGCTAGAACTCCCGGATTTTCCGGAGCGGATTTGGCCAATCTGCTAAATGAAGCAGCCATTTTAGCAGCTAAGCATAATAAGCAGCAGATAGATATGGAAGATGTCCTGGAAAGTATTGATAAAGTGATGATTGGGCCGGCTAGAAAATCAAGAATGCTCTCTGAAAAGGAAAAGCAGATTACGGCTTATCATGAAGCAGGTCACGCGCTGACGGCGCATATGTTGCCCAAGGCCGATCCAGTTCATAAGGTGTCAATAATTTCACGCGGCCAAGCAGGAGGCTATACTATTAAATTGCCCACTGAAGACAAACATATGTATAGCCGTTCGGAGTTTCTGGATAATATGGCAGTATTTTTAGGGGGTTATGCTGCCGAGAAATTAATTTTTGGCGAGATAACAACCGGGGCGACATCTGACTTGCGCCAAGCAACTGAAATGGCTAAGCAGCTGGTCACGCAATATGGTATGAGTAAGTCTTTGGCGCCGAGAACTTTTGGCGAGCGGGAAGAAATGATATTTTTGGGACGGGAAATCAGCGAGCAAAAAGATTATTCTGAAAAAACGCAAGAGAAGATTGATAAAGAAGTGAGCGATTATCTCCAAGGGGCTTATGAAACAGCCTTGGCTATTTTAGAAAAGAACAAGGAAAAACTTAATCAGATAACCAAGGCATTATTGGAAAAGGAGGTTTTAGAAAGGGAAGAGTTTGAAAAGATAGTGGGAGAAAAACCCAAAGGAAAAAATTCAAATTAAAAGGTATCTGACATTTGGACTTTTCAAATTTAATATTTTGTTTTGTTATTTCTATATCTATGATATAATTATTATAGATAAATTAAAGTTAAATATATGCCAGGAAAAGAAACTTTTAATAAAGTCGAACCAACTTCTAAGGAGAAAATTGAGTCTCCTATTCCGGCTAGCTCTGAAATCAATCCAGAAGTTGAAAAAAAAATGACTGATAAAACCAAAGAAACTGCCGAGACTTTAACTCCGGAAAGCCGAAGGTTTCTTGGCGGCCTTTACGAAAAAATTAAATCATCAGATATTGTTAAAAATATTGTTGATAGACACGAAGTACATAAAAATAATAAATTAGAAAATAGGGCCAATGCCAAGATTGGCGAGCTAGAAAGAAAAAAAGCAATGGAAATAAAAGGAGTCCAAGATATAAAAAATGCCCAAAAAGAATCGCAAGGAAGTTCAAAAAAAATTGAGGAGATTTATAAATCTATGGGCAAAGAAATGGAGCAGGCAGAAAAAGATAAGTTTAAAAGTGAGATTGAAACACATCAAAAACTTATAGATGAACGAGAAGGTGGGGCGCAAAGGATTGAATGCAAAATCACAGATGCAACAGATAAATTAGAAGATTATAAAAATAAAGCTGAAGCAGCCCGTGGTCATCTTGCCGGGCGTTTGACAGCTAAAATGGAAACTAATAATCAGGCGCTTCAAGAATTTGATGGACAACGTAGCGAAATCAATAAAAATATTAACGATAACCAGACGCAAATTAAAGAACTTGATAAGTATGAGGCGGGATTTAAGAATCTTTTAAGCGAGGGTGTTCAAGGGGCGGCGGCGGAAATAGCCAAGAAGAATCTGGCAGAAATAAAAGCAAAAAAGGCAGAACATATAAAAAATGTGAAAAATTTAGAATCAAATCAAAATAAAATTGATAAAAAAATTGATGGTTTAAAAGAAAAGAATAATAAACTGCAAGAACAACATGATAAAATATATCCAGCCAAAGAAAAAACGACCCAAAAACAGGCTGGTGAAAAGCCAGAGAATTATAAAATTGACCAGGGTAAAGTTACTCTTAATTTTGGGGGTGGCAAAGAAATGTTTCTAGACAGTAAGGGCAATATAACCACAATAGGGTCTGATGGTGCACAATCAACATTGGCTTTAGATAAAATTACTAATGAGGCATTGGCTAAATTTAAGGCGGTCTCGTCAGAAGAATTAGAAAGCGTGGGCATACCGCCAGAGATTATTGAACGTATACAAAACATCAAACCAGAGGCAGGTGAGAAAAAAGAATTTATTGCTGGCAACCTCGTGGCGGAGTGGAATAAATATGTAAAAATATTTAAGCTGTCAGAACTGCAGGTATCACTTGATAAGAATAGTGATCCAGGACAAGAGTTTGGGGATAAAACTCTGGCGAAAGAATTTCTTCTAAATCTTATTGCTAAAAAAGCCAAGGTGAGCAAAGATAAGCTAAAGAGCCCTATTACTAGTAAAGTTATAAATTTTTTTAATAAACAAACTGCATAAATAAAAAAATTTTATGGATCAAGATCAAAAAACACAACTATTATTAAGCCAAACGCAAGCAGCGCTTAGGCATTCTGATCAGGCAATAAAAAATAGTCAAACCACCTTGGCTAAATTAGATGATGAGTTGAAAAAAATTGAGGATAAGAATAATAAGGCTCAAGCTGTTATTGACCAAGAAATTGTTAATATCATTCAGGATATGGATGAGGCGACTGTTCAGTTTGTCAAAGACACTGAATAATATTTTTTTAACTTAAATTATTGCGACCGTGTTATATCTATGATATAATTATTATAGATAAATTAAAGTTAAATATATGCAGTTATATAGACCCATGCTCAAAAATGCCCTGTCAATTACCTGGCGCTATAAATATCTGTGGTTTTTTGGGCTTTTCGCAGCGTTGCTTGGTAATGGCGGGGCTTTTAATTACGGCATTAAAAATTTTTCCAAAGTTGAATCACAGGGCGTGTGGCTGACTAATCTGTCAGAGTCTTTGAAAAGCTGGAAATTTGGATTTGGCAAGATTGATTGGTATGGGATTTTTACTAATTTTGATTTGTGGGGCGCAGTCTTGTTTTTATTAGTGATAGTCGTAGGGTTGTTTTTACTCTGGCTGTCAATAGCTTCACAGGGCGCCTTGGTTTATGGCATCAAAGCTGCCAAAACGCAGTTCTTTAATGAAGCTCTGCGCCATGGTTCAAAAAAGTTTTGGCCGTTGTTGCTGGTAAACATTATTTTGGCGGTGGCAATTGCCGTGCTTATGGCCATTTTTAATTTGCCCTTTGTAATTTTATATTTAAATACTGGCGGCAACGTCCTCTGGCAGACGGTGATCGTGATTTTGTCATTTATTGTCTGGGTGCCCGTCACTATTATTTTCTATCTCATTGCCCAATATGCAGTGATTTATATTGTTAACTATGATAAGCACATAGCGCAGGCGATTAAAGATGCCTGGCTGCTCTTTGCCAAAAACTGGATCGTGTCGCTAGAGGCTGGTTTTTTACTTTTGCTCATCAATATTATTACCAGCATATTATTAGTGGCGGTAGTGATAGTTTTAGCTTTGCCGTTTGTGATGCTCGGCCTGCTGGCGAGTGCTCTGGCTAGCAACGGATTTCTGTGGTTTGTCATCATACTTGGCATACTAACTTTTATCGCGCTTTTGTTTTTATACGGCGCGGCCTGGAATGTGTTTCAGGTATCAGTTTGGATACAGCTTTTTGAAAGGATTACCGGGGGAGTGGTTTATAGCAAAATTTTGCGTTGGGCAGTGGCTTTGACAGGTGGCAAATCAGCCCAAAGCGGATCTCTATCTGACGAGCAAGAGAAGAAATAGTTTCACAATAATCAGGTATTCATATAATTTTTGAACTCCGATTTAATCGGAGTTTTTAGTTGATTTTTAGCTGGGGGAATGGTAGGATAATGTGTAAGAAGTAGTCGCGTTGTTTACAGTTCTTTGGGATAAAAATAATTGATTAGTTTTTCCATCGGTGTCATATTGTTAATACCCTTGTGCGGTTTGACGGTATTGTAGTAATTCACGAATCTGATTAGCTCTTGTTTTCTGTGGACGCTGCTTTTGAAAATCGTTTTCCTGTGCCACATATCCATTAAGGTTCTGATGACTCTTTCTGCCTTGCCGTTGGTTCTGGGAGTTTTAACCCTTGTAAACCTTTGCTCAATCTTGTTTTCCTGGCATAATTGCATAAAAACATGCACCTTCGGATTTCCTTTGTATTCTGTCCCATTGTCAGTATACCATGTTTCAATAGTGTAGGGGCATTCCTCAAGAAATTGTTTCAAGAAATTGGCTGCCGAGTACTGGGTTTTATCTGGCATAATGGCTGCATAAAGCTCTCTGGAGAAGTCATCTATGGCTACGAACAAATATTCTGGCTTGGCGAATGGAGTTTCTTCTTTAAGCAGAGGCAACCTTGTGTGGTCTGAATGCACCATCTCACCCGGATAATCCTTATTGTATCGTTTGGCCTGCGCCCTGAGCTTCTTTTCCAGTTCTGCTTCCACCTTTGCCAGCCGCTTCAGCCCGTATTCTATGCACCGATACCTCTTGTTGATGCTTTTATGAACGCTAAAATCCTTTTGTCTGCCTCTTTCAAGTGCGTGGTATATTGTTGGTCTTGATACACTGTATTGCCTTTGCAGATCGCAAATCCTTACCCCTTTGTTAAAATATTTATCAAACATTTCCTGACGTTGAATGGGTGTCAGGCGAGCCCGTTTATGTATTGTCATATTACTTACACTTTATCCCGAAAGGGCTAAAAGTGTAAACAACGCTCGGGATTCTTACATTTAAGTATAGAATTTTAAGGAGAATTAGTCAAAAAAAAAGAAAGGCAAGGAGTTATTATACGGCTCCTTGCCTTTCAAATCATTTAGTCATCCAACGAACCATTGCTATAATTATTGCAAATATAACAATGGTTGATATTCCTGTTACAACCCACCCTCCGAAAGACGCTGGGTAGGTTAAAAAACCGACAAATTTCACCCGAATTTCATTTATGGGCGAAAACCATTCTGTCACCTCTTCAAAAATGGCGTACAGAATGATTAAATAGCCGGGAATCAATAGTCTCCTCATTTCTCCTCCAAAAATTTTCTATATCTATAATTAGTGTTTCTGTTTTTATTAACATAATTTAACATATTCGCAACATTTTGTCAAATCTTGCCAAAATTAATGATTCTGCCAATATGCCTCGGCTTCTTTTTCCAGCTTATCCAAACGGTCGTAATAATCAGGATACTCATTCAAATGCGCCAGGGTAATCTTGCCAGTCATTAGGCTGTCATCATTAGTCACATTGGTTTTGGCATCACGCGTGCCATGCTCCAATTCCACCCCCATGCCTCGCCGGAATTGTTCTACATCAAATTTTGACCAATCAATCCCCAATTGCTCCCCGATCAATTTTGCCTCCTCAACCGTGAACTGTTTTTTGTACGCCATATTTTTTAATTTAATTGTTAATGTCATCAGCTTTTATTTTAGCAATTTTTCCAAAAAATATCAATCTGTTCCCAATTTGTTCATCTTACTGTATAATACCAATATATTAAATAAACTTACCTCTCTTATGTCTCAAGAAGAAAAAAAATTATGCTGCGGCGCTCGCCGTTTCTTTTTATTCAAGTTGCTTGGCTTGTTTATTTTTCTTGTTATTATTATCTTGGCCGCCGTTATTTTTTTAAACAACTCTAAACAATCGGCTGATAATCAAAAAAACGGGGACAAAACCGCCCAAAACATTTCTCTCCCGACTGAAAAAGATATCTATTTAACTTTTTTGGATGAAATCTACGGCAAAATAAAAACCAATTACTGGAAAAAAATCACTGACGCCGAACTGACCAACCTCTATCGTCTGGCTCTGGAAAAAATAACTAACCAGCCGCAAACCCTGCTTTTAAATAATCAAACCGGCCTTGACGCCCTCTTAAAAAAAATTATGGCCGAGATGGATGACAGCCAGAAAAAAGAATTCGGTCTCAATCTGGCCACTCTTGTGCTGACTAATCTTGAACCTTTTGGCCGGGGCGGATTATTCAGCGAAAAACAAACCCAGGAGCTGGAAAATACCGTCCAGAATATTGATCCGGCTGTTGACCTCTATCAAGTGCTGGGCATCGGCCGAGAGGCGACTGAACAACAAATCACTGAAAATTACCAGCAAAAAAGCCAGCCCCTAAAGAATATCGCCGTTGATGAAAACAAAACCGCGGAAGAAAAACAAGCCGCCCAAGAAGAATTAACTCTGCTTGACCGGGCCTATACCACCCTTAAAGACCAGGTTAACCGCCAAACTTATAATCAAGCCGGCATTGAAACCAGCGTCATTTCTAAATTAATCTCGCCCGGCATCTTTTACATTCATCTCAAAAAAATGTCCCCCACCTCCTTTGACGAATTCCAACGCGCGGCCGATGCCATGGCAGACCAGCCAGCCAGTCTGAACACCCTGATTCTTGATTTGCGAGGCAACATCGGCGGTTCGGTTGATTTAATGCAATGGTTTTTAGGCCCCTTTATCGGCCCGGGGAATTTGGCTTATGAATTTTTTCACCAGGAAGAATATCAGCCGTTCAAAACCCAATTCGGCTGGCTGGCCAGCTTGGTGCGTTATAAAAAAGTTGTCATCTTAATTGACGCGCAGGTCCAATCTTCAGCTGAAGTCATGGCCGCCGCCCTGAAAAAATACAATGTCGGAGTGTTAATTGGCGGTAAAACCAAAGGCTGGGGCACAATTGAAAAAATCTTCCCCCTGGACAACCAGATTGACCCGGCCCAAAAATATTCTATGTTTCTAGCTCATAGCCTGACGCTCCGTGAGGACAATCAGCCGATTGAAAGCCGGGGCGTTGATCCGACTATTAACATCAATGATCCTGATTGGGACAAACAGCTGCTGGCTTACTTCAATTATCCCGAGTTGGTCAGCGCTGTTAAAAAAATCTGGAATGAAAAATAAATTTTGTTTTTCCATAATATCTACAAATAAAAAAACCGCTCAAAGGGCGGGGCAAAAAATTATATTTATAAAACATCTTAATTAATTCCTTAAAACTGGAGCCGTCTCCGAGGTTTGAACTCGGTACCTTCGCCTTACCATGGCGACGCTCTACCGATTGAGCTAAGACGGCCTAATCCAGCTGGATTAGAAATTGGAAATTGGAAATTGGAAATTTTTATAATATATCTATCTTATCCCGATATCCCTGAATTTTCATTTCATCTCTTGAAATGCCGGCAAGGGTATTAAACGCTTTTTGGGCCAATGGCTTATTTTTATTTATTATAGCCACTTCTAAAAGTTGGTCAAGTAACTTTTCATTTTGCGGCTCAATTTCAACAGCCAGTTCAAAATACTCTTCCGCCTTCTCCGGATAGCCTGTCCGCCTGTAGGCCACCCCCAATTTCTCATAGACCCAAGCCTGCCTATGCCCCAAATCAAGAACCTCTTGTCCCAGCTTCTTTAACTCATCCCATTTTTTTACCAGCTGATAGACATTAATTAGCTCCCGGTAACCGTCAAAAAAATTTTTATTAATCCTGACAATATAGCGGTAGGCCTCTTCGGCTATTGCCCATTCCTTTCTTATCACATATATTTTACCCAACCCCATATAAGCGGTAATATTTTTCGGGTCACTTTGTAAAATTGCGATAAACTTATCTTCAGCCTGATCAAGCTGCCTTTTTTTCAAACACGTTTCTGCTTCAAAGAGATCATCATTCAACTTCTTCCCATCATCAACCTCAACTTCTTTATCTTTTTTTATTCTGCTTAATAAGCTTAATTTTTTAACGCCCCTGCCTAGCCTGTGCTCTAATTTTCGCCTGGGTATTTTAAATTTATTAAATAAATTTTTCAGCGCAATTAACCCGGCCTCAAAAAAATGAATGAGTCTTTTTTCCAGCCGCAATTCCAGTAATTTCTTTTTCACTTCCTGCTGTTTCTCCACTACCGTTTCCTTGATATTAATTTTACGCAGCTTGCCAATATTTTGCTTAAATATCAAAAAAATCACAGCCAGAGATATTATGATTATTGACGTTAAGATAATATACCACATAATTACTGAATTTTTTCTAAAATATCAATAAAACTTTTTACCTTCAGGCTCTCCGTGCCGACAATCACGCCCGTGGACAAATTGCCGATAATAAAATCATTAACATTGGCAGCATCCACGCTCCCGCCGTAAATAACAGTAAACTTATCAGCCAACTGTGGATCCAAATCAATGGCTGTATATAAAATAATCTGCACAATATGCTCCACGACATTATGCTCCACTGCCTGGCCGCTGCCCACCACCCAGACTGGCTCATAAGCTAAAACTAATTTTTGTCCGGGCCTAAGCTTAATGTCTTCCAGCGCCTTAGTCACCTGCTGGATAATTACCACATCGGTCTTATGCTCTTGAAACTCCTCAAAAGTTTCACCGACACAAATCACCGGCACCATATCGTTCTTAACAATTGCCTGCACTTTGCGATTAATGTCATCGTCGCTCTCACCCAATTTCCTGCGCTCGCTATGTCCGACCAAGACATATCCGCAGCCTAATTCCGCCAGCACTGCCGGTGAAATCTCGCCGGTATATGAACCGATGTCATGGTAAAAAACATCCTGCGCGCCAAGCTTAAAATTAGAATTTTTAATAATTTCTCCCACTGCCTGAAGAGACGCAAAATTCGGGCAAATAACAACTTCCAAATTATCATTACTCTTATATTGCCTGACCAACTGCTTAGCCAGATCAATACTCTGCTGATGATTCAGCTTCATCTTCCAATTAGCGATAACTAATTTTTTGGTTTTATTAAGCATATATTTTTAAACAATTTTTAAAATTCCTAAGGTTATCAAAGTTACTATCATGGCTGAAATTAAAACCCCTATACTTATCAACACAAATGCCTTTTTAGGTTTTATTCCAAACAGCCAAGCGGCCGCCACCCCAGCCCAGCAACCGGTTGTCGGTAATGGCACAGCCACAAACAAAACCAGAGCCACGTCTCCGTATCGGCTATATTTATTATAGAATTTTTTTCTGGTCCTTTCAAAGACCCAGTCAAAAATGAGCTTAAAAAACTTTGACTTTTCACTCAAATACTTTGATATTGGCCCAATTAAAATTACCAGAAGCGCTGTCGTTGCCAAATTGCCTACTAGCGACCAAAATATGGCCGAAGCCACAGACATTTGATAAACTTCTAAAGCTACCGGAATAGAAGCTCTAATCTCTGCTACTGGCAAAACCGCCCAAATCATTGTGGCTATTTCCGGTGGTAAATTTTGAAATAAAGGCATAAAGTTTTTTAGAATTTCAGGTATATGCAATTTTTTTGCTTCAACTGTTTGAGTCCCGCGGACGCGGGACGAGTTTTGAAGTGAAAAAATTGCATATACCTGAAATTCTCACTGCCATTCCCAATTATCAAAGACCCACTGGCTCAAAAATTTATTTTCCTGGAATCTCTGCTCTTTTGTTTTCGCCCCCAATATCACCACCACAATACCAGCTGGCGCAAATTCGCTTGTGACTAAATTGGCCAGGCAAAACCCGGCTTCATCAATATAGCCAGTTTTGCCTCCCTCTATATTAAGATAACTTTGTAATAATTTATTGGTATTTTTTACTTTATGGCTCTGACCAGCTATTGTTTTAAATTCATAACTTTCACTTAAAAGCGTTTCCCGAATCAGAGAATCGTTTAAAGCCGCCCGCAAGAGACGCGCCACATCTTCCGCTGTCGCCGAATTCCTGGCATCAACTCCTGTCGGCTCAAAAAAAACGCTGGCTTCCATGCCTAGCTCTTTGACCTTTTTATTCATCTGGGCTATAAATTCATCATAACTTAAAACCGTTGACCTGGCTAAAGCATCAGCCGCGTTGTTCGCAGAAGCAATTAATGATAATTTAAATAAATCCCGCAGATTCACCGCCTCGCCCGGTTTCAGAACAATTACTCCTCCATTGGCTTTATCATCTTGAGCAATGGTCGCATTCTCATTCCAATTAGGCCCCTGCGCGATAAAAACAATAGCTGTCAAAAGTTTAGTGATACTGGCAATCGGCCTTGGCTGATAGCCATTTTTCTGAAACAATACTTTGCCAGTTTTCATGTCTAAAACAAACGCCGCCTCTGCTTCCAATACCGGCTCAAAACTGCCAGTTATTTTTCTCTTAGGGTAATCATCATTTAAAGTACTGGCGCCTAAAACAATCCCGCTTAGAGGGAAGGCTAACTGACTGGCTATCATTAAGGATATTAATAAATTAAACATAATTCTAATGACTGGTTTCCGCCAACACTTCTGTCAGGCTCTCCGATTTAGACAGTTTATCATAATCTGGCAACTGCTCAACTTCGTTTATCCCCAAATGCTTCAATAACTTCAAAGTCACCTGATATCTGTTATTATCAATCACTTTATCCTCTTCAACTGAAATCAAATCCTTAATCAACAAATTCCTTAAAATCAAACTGCAATTAATACCTCTGATTGTTTCCAATTCCAATTTGGTTATCGGCCCGCGGTAAGCAATAATTGTTAAAGCTTCCAACTGCGGCTGGGTCAACTCGCTATAGATCTCTTCTTTGGCTAATCCCTCAACCACACTTTTATTTTTGGGATTGCTGACCAGTTGCACTTCACTGCCAGCGACTACAATATTTATGCCGCTCTCGCCACTATTATATTTATTTTTCAAATCTTCCAAAACCACTTCAACTTCAGCCTTGCCTGAATCACAAAGCCGCGCCAAATCTTTAAGCGCCAGCGGCTTACTGGCTACAAATAAGATTGATTCTATTTGGGATTTCAACATAAAAATTAACAGTTTACCCCATTATTAATAATTGGGGGTTAAAATTTTCTAACTTCTATTTCGCCAAAAACACTTACCTGCTCCAGAATAATTTCTCTTTGTTTGGCCAACTCAAGCAGTCCCAAAAAAGAAACTATTATTTCAGTCCTATTATTAATATTACCCGTCAGCTCACTAAAATTAAAACTCCTCTTTTCTTTTAAAAGGTTTTGAATTTGTTTAATTTTCTCTTTAATTGAAATAATCCGCTCCAGAGATTTTTTGGGCAATCTGGCAATATTGTCAAGCCCTTTAATAATCCCGACAAATACTTCTCTCAATTTAACCGCGCTTAAAGTCCGCCCTGGTTCAAACTTGACTAGTTTCTGGTAAACAGCCAGCGGCCGGCTATAAGCAAAATCATCACTTAAAAATTTTTCAGCCACCAGTTTGCTTGCCTCAACAAATTTCTGATACATTTTCAATTGTCTGGCCAAATCAATTGAATCTTCTTCCAGCTCCATCTCCAATTCAGGCAAAAGGGCTCTTGATTTGATATATAAAAGTTTGGCGGCAATTAATAAAAAATCGGCCAACATCTCCGGCTCTTTTTTCTCAATCGTTTCCAGATAACTGATGAACTGCTCGGCCACTGCTGAAAGAGACACTTGGGTTATGTCAAGCTCTTCCTGCTCAATCAACTGCAAAAGTAAATCAAGCGGCCCTTCAAAATTTTCTATTTTTATCTCCATTTAATTACTGGTTCTCAACTTTTTTCTTTTGCAAAAATACGGATAAGGCAGTCAAGATAACAGCCAGAAAAACTAAGATGATATAAATCGCCGCATTTTTATAGGCAGCCACTACATAGCTGCCAGTCTGGCCAATTAAGTGAAGCAGTACCCAGCTGGCACCAGCCATATAAGCCCAGGTCACCACATGCCAATTTTGATTTCTCTTTTTTAAATTCACCCAATAATACAGTAAAAACATTAATAAAAATATGGGCAGGACAAACGCCGCATGAAGCAGCAGTCTATACAATTGGTAATCTTCGGTTCTTTCTCTGGGATAATAAATTCTTGTGCTTGATAAACTTGATTTTTCCGTGACATAATATGGCCCAGCGCCATAATATCCCTGATTGCCATCCTGGCTAACAGTTTGCTCAATCACTGGGTTAGCCAGCCGATTCAAATCAAACATCACTCGCTCAAATAAAATAATTACCACGACTGCCAAAATAATAGTTAATATTACTCCTAAAACAGATATCTTATGCTTTGGCTTATCTGCTGGTGAAGCAATTTGCGTCGCTAAAACATTAGGCATATATTTTTAATTAATTATTAATTATTAATTATTATTAAAACTATTCTTTTCCTTCCTCATGCCACTCACTAATAAAATCACCAACAAGCCGATCATCATTAATCCGCCAACCAACATAATCACTATAAAGCCAGTAAACCCTTTTGATTCTGCACTCTCTGGCGCGTTAATAGTCGTATTGTCTCCCGCCTGCCGTAAATACAAATCGCTACTCATTTCCGCCCGCGTCATTAAGCGATACAGTTTGGTTAAAAAATATTTATCTTTCGCTGGTCGCAACCAGGCATTGCCGTTGTCGTCATAAGCTAAATTTTCCAGGCTATTCTTTTTAAGCCAGCCGGCATATTGCGTGGCAAACTGCGGCAACTCCTGTTTGTTATCAGTGATCACATAAAGCAAAATTCCCAGCGGCTGATTTTGATAATATCTGTCTGAACGGACATTGTTTTGATGCTCAACAGCTGAAATCTTTAAGGGGTAAACAATTTTGTTCGCGGCAAACTCAAGTTTGAGCGGAATCGCATGCCCGCTATTCAGCTGATATTCAACATTAGCCGACGGATAATCATCAACAATTTTGATGGCGGTAAAATACCAGCCGCTTTGGATATAACTATCTAAAATATATTTGCTCGACTCCGGATACTCATAACCATTGTCTTTCAGCCACTGGCTCAAGGCATCAGCATCATTGGCCTCCAGCACCGCGATTTGATAATAATCAATTTGCTTGGTTTCTAAAACATAAACTCCCTTTTCGTCATAACCCACGGGGCTGACGCCCATCAAAGGCAGCGGCTGTGGATAATCATAAAGCGGCGTGGTCAGCTCTTGCAAGGAGGTAAACAACTCATCCGATGACTTGCTCACTTCAGGCCTTGACGGCGTGGGTACAATCCAGGCAAAATCCTCGGCATTGCCCTGAAAACTGACGGATAAAACCAACGTCTCCTGATTATTTTCATAAAAAATCACCGCCTGCTGCTCTGTCTCCCAGGCATATCTCTCCGGCCTGGGCACAATCATGCCATCAGCCAAAACAGCGGCTGGCGCTAAAAAACTGACTGCTAATAAAGCAAGCGCGATTCTTTTAATCATAAAAACTTTTTAATTTCTAATTTTTTTGAATTACGAAACTGTCATTTTGTGTATCCTCCCCTCCTCAGTTGAGTTTAAAAGATTGATTATCTTTTAAACGGATTAAGGGGAGGAGGTGTTAAAAATTCAACACCCCTCTGGCTCGCTAATCGCTCGCCACCTCC
>Ga0210018_1000531_pt1 | contig 19442 bp, 19 predicted proteins | sample CryGeyCG2014_010_2_FD_183967 | JGI IMG/M metagenome (GOLD analysis project Ga0210018, IMG submission 183967) | Groundwater microbial communities from aquifer - Crystal Geyser CG09_land_8/20/14_0.10 (SPAdes) (version 2) | ecosystem: Environmental > Aquatic > Deep subsurface > Groundwater | place...
TTGGCTTCTTTTAAACCGGCGACATCCTTAAAAGTAATTTTTTCTTTTAGCTGACCTCCGACACCAAAAATTCTGGCTCTGGCTCTGGTAAAATCAAAAACCTGACCGGCTCCGGTTTTGGCTTGGCGAAAGATGAGCCAAAAGAAAAAGAACAAAAACAAGGTCGGTAAGATATAGAGTATCGGTCCCAGCCAGCCCCAAATATCAGTTTTTTCTTTTTCTTCAATTGTCACTTTTCTTAATTTCTCTTCTCCAAGTCCATAACTGATAAAAAGCTGAGAAAGGGAAATTTCCGGTTCTTTTTTAGATAGAGCTTTTCCCCCATCTTTGTAAAATATTTCTAAATCATTATCAGAAATTAAAATTCTATCAATTTTTTCTTCTTCAATATCTTGGATTACCTGATTTAAAGGAATTTTTTTCTCTCTCTCAGTGGATTGAGAAAAAAGGCCAAAGACAGTAGAGAGAAAGAAAAGAATCAAAAGGGCAAAAAGAAAATTTTTAATGAAAGAGTTCATAAAATTTACCCCGGCTTTAATTTTAAAGTCAAACGATGTTCCTTGGGTTGAATCTCTAAAATCTCGAAGTCATATTTTTTACCGATCTCTAAAATTTCTTCCATTTTTTCCAGGGAACCGAACTCGGAGATATGAATTAAACCCTGAATTTTTTCCTCAACCTTTACAAAAGAACCAAAGGGGTTCAGCTTAACAATTTCCCCTGAGACTATTTCTCCTTTATTATGTTCTTTAGCAAAAATTTCCCAAGGATTTGGTTTCAGGGCTTTTAGAGATAAGAAAACTTTATCATCGGCGATTTTAATAATTTTTGCCTTCACTTTTTCCCCCACCTTTACCACTTCCATTGGATCTTCGATCAATTTCCAATCAAGTTCGGAAATGTGAATGAGACCCTCCAAGTTCTCTTTGCCCCCGCCTGCCATCGCCTGCGGCTCAGGCTGCTGGCGGGCAGGAAATTTTAAGAAGGCACCGAAATCCAAAACAGCCGTAATCTCCCCCTCAACCACATCTCCCACTTTATAATTTTTTAAGATTTCCTTTATTTTGTCAGTTTCTTTAGCTCTTTCAGACAAAATTAATTTTCCTTCTCTTGGCGAAAGATCAAAAATTTTCACTTCTAATTCCTGGCCGACAAATTTTTTGAGTTCTTTTGAAATTTTTTCTTGATCACCGCCCTCTATCCGAGGATAGTGTTCGGAAGATAATTGAGAAACTGGCAAAAAAGCTGGAACCCCTGAAACCTCAGCCAGCAACCCGCCCTTATTGGCATCTAAAATCTTTACTTTTAAAATTTCGCCTTCCTCTTTCTTTTGAACCAATTGCTGCCAGGCTAAGTCCTTACCTGCCTGGGCAATCGACAATTCAATGTACCCCTCTTCATTTTCCAAATCGATGATTTTGTTTAAAATTTTATCTCCAATTTTCAATTTTTTGAGGATTTCCTTCCCTTCAAAGAATTCCCTACCGTAAATGATCCCTGTTCCCAAAAACCCTAAATCTAAATAAACAGCCGATCTTCCAAAACCGATGATTTTCCCTTCGACAATTTCTCCAATTTTCGGCGGTTTTGTCAAATCATTTTTTTCTAATAAATCTTTCACCCCGTTAGACATATAATTCTGCAAACCCCGCGGACATCCATTTCTAATAACTTTAGAATTAATGGGATGTCTAACGGGGTTTCATATTCATATATAATCTAGTTTACAAAATTCATTGATTTTTTTCAAGAGCTATGATAAAATAAATCAACGAAAAACGAATTTATTTCGAATAAACGAATAAACGAATTCGATTATTCGTAAATTCGCCCCAGTAGCAGAGCCTTCGGCTCGCTACGGGGCAGCCCCGAAGTGAACGCGAAGCGTTCTACTTCTGGGGCGTAACTGATTCGTTTTTCGTTGATTTATGCAAATTATTTGGAAAGGGCAATCATTTTTTCAAATTCTAATCCAGAGAGGCAAAGAAAGTGTTGTTAAAATTGCTTTCGATCCTTATGATGAGCAAATTGGTTTAAAACCCCCGGTCCTCGAGGCAGATATTCTGCTGATCACTCATTCCCATTACGACCATAATAATGTCAAGGCGGTAAAAGGAAGTCCCTTTTTAATTTCTGGACCTGGAGAATACGAAATAAAAGGCGTTTCTATTCAGGGAATTTCCTCTTTCCATGACAATGTCCAAGGGAAAGAAAGAGGAGAAAACACAATTTATACCCTTGAATCAGAAGGTATTAAAATTTGCCATTTGGGTGATTTGGGTCAGAAAGAATTAACCGATGAACAGTTAGAAAAAATTGGAGCAGTTGACATTTTAATGATTCCGGTCGGCGGAGTTTACACCATTTCAGCCAAAGAGGCAACAAAAATCATCTCTCAGATCGAACCGAAAATTGTTATCCCGATGCATTATCACATTCCTAAACTAAAAATCAAATTGGAAGGGCTGGATAAATTCTTAAAAATGATGGGGGTAAAAGCTCCGGAGGTCTCAAAAAAACTTTCGATTTCTCAAAGAAATTTGCCAAGCGAGGGAATGAAAATTATTGTTTTAAAACCCTCTTAGATAGAAGCGGATTTACGCGGATCTAAACGCGGAAAAACGCAGAAAATAAATGAAGAAAAAAATAGAAGCCCCAAAAAAAGAAATTGGCTATATAAAGCCCAGAGAAATCACCGAAGAGATGAAGGAAAGCTATATTGACTATGCAATGTCGGTGATTATCTCCCGGGCTCTACCCGATATTAGAGACGGCTTAAAACCGGTCCATCGAAGGATTTTGTATACAATGGGTGAAATGGGATTAAAGCACGATGCTAAATTTAGAAAATCAGCAACGGTAGTAGGAGAATGTTTTGTAAAAGACACTCTTATATTAACTCATCGCGGATTAATCCCTATTCAAGAAATTAAGCTGGGAGATTTGGTTTATACCCAAAAAGGCTTGAAAAGGGTTATTCAACTTTATGAGATGCCAGAAAAGCCACTGTTAGAAGTTACTTTAGAAAATGGTATCTCAAACATTGTTACCCCTTCTCAAAAATTTAAAGTTTTAACTCCAGATTGGAAATTTGAGTGGAGAGAAGCAAAAGATTTAACTAAAAATGATTATCTTTTAGTGAAATCTGATCATCCAAAAATTAATAAGCTAGTAAAACTAAATAGAATTGAAGAGAATCAACCGCGCTATTTAAGTGAAGGGATAGCCTACTTTTTAGGTATGTTTGTCTCTGAGGGTTCTATTTCAAATGATTATAGTAAGAAAAAGCTTCCGAGAATTAGTATTACAAATAATAATCTAGAAGTAATAAAGAAATTAGTTTCTATTTTAGATCAGGAATTCAGTTACAAACCTACTATTGAGATTGGTAATTATCAATTTAAAAACACCAAAGGAGAGATTTTAAATAATAAAAGATATTCTATAAGAATTAATAGAAAAAGTATTAATGAGTTTTTTGTATCGAATTTTAATCTTGAAGGTAAACACGCATTAAACAAGGAGATACCCCAAAAAATTTTTATTTCACCAAGAGGGATCATTTCCGCTTTTATTAGTGGATTAATTGAGGGTGATGGTTCTATCTCTCCGAAAAGAAACCTCATCCATTACGGCTCTATTTCAGAAAAATTAATAAATCAGCTACAGATTTTTCTTCAGTGCCAAGGAATATTTAGTTCTAAATATGTAGATAAAAATCTTAATAAAAGCCATTTTGTTCTTGGAAGAATTGTTAAAAAGAGATACAAATTTCACTACTTAGAAATTCATGGCGAGAATGCAGTAAAATTAGCTTCAAAACTTAATTTAGTGACGGAGATAAAAAATCGGCGTGCTCATAACCTTGCTTCTAAAAAAATTACTAGTTACGAAAGAAAGGGCTGGAACAAATATGACCTTATTCCTTATGCTGGGAAGATATTATTTTCAGAATTAAGTAAAAACCATATAGGAAGTGGTTGGTATCAAGATGTAAGTGGAAATAAATTCAGAATGGGGATAAAATATCCGACAGGATGCAAAATAAGATATTCATCCGATCTTTGGGAGAAACCTTTAAGAAAAACCCAAGTTATTGATTGGGGGGTAAAGGAAAAATTAGAAAAAATCGGTTCTCCTCTTTTTAAAATTTTAGAGCGGATTATTGAGAACAAAATTTATTTTCTTAAAGTTTCCTCGGTTCAAAAAACTATTTCTCAAAAAACTTATGATTTTGAAGTGGAAAACGACCACGAATTTATAGCTAACGGAGTAGTTTCTCACAATTGCCTTGGGAAATACCATCCCCATGGTGATATTTCAGTCTACGATGCTTTAGCTCGAATGGCCCAAGATTTTTCTCTCCGCTATCCTTTAATTAATGGTCAGGGTAATTTTGGTAGCGATTCAGACCCGCCGGCGGCGATGCGTTATACTGAATGTCGGCTTTCGAAAATTGGAGAAGAAATGCTCAGAGATATTGAAAAAAACACAGTTGATTTTACTGATAATTACGACGGGACGAGAAAAGAGCCTCGGGTACTGCCCTCCCCTTTTCCCCAACTTTTGTTAAATGGTTCTTTGGGAATTGCGGTTGGAATGGCGACTAATATTCCTCCTCATAATTTGGGAGAAGTTATTGACGCGGCTATATATTTGCTCGGTAATCCCAGGGCTGACACCGAAGACCTTTTTCAATTTATCAAGGGACCGGATTTTCCAACCGGCGGGGAAATTTATGGCAAAAAAGAAATCATTGAGGCCTATTCGCAAGGGAAGGGAGGAATTTTAACTCGAGGAAAGACCGAAATCTTAGAAACCAAAATGGGTAAAACCCAAATTGTTGTTAGGGAAATTCCTTTCCAGGTTCAAAAATCGAATTTAATTGAACAGTTGGCGAAATTGGTCCAGGAAAAGAAGATTCAGGGAATCAAAGATATTCGCGACGAGTCGGATAAAGAGGGCTTAAGAATTGTTATTGATTTGGCTCGTGATGCCTATCCTCAAAAAGTTTTGAATCAGCTTTACAAATTCACTGATTTACAAAGAACATTTTATTTAAATATGTTAGCCCTGGTTGGGGGAATCCAGCCCAGGGTTTTGAGTTTGGCTGATTTATTGAATTCTTATTTGGCTTTCCGAAAGGAAGTAATCTTTAGAAGAACAAAGTATGATTTGGAAAAAACAGAAGAAAGGGTTCATATTCTAATAGGGCTAGACAAATGCCTTGGCAAAATTGATCAGGTAATTAAGCTCATTAAAAGTTCGAGAGACAGAGGGGAAGCCGAAAAAAGATTAATGAAGAGATTTAAATTAGATAGAATCCAAGCCAATGCAATTTTGGAGACAAAACTTTCGGCTTTGGCAAAATTGGAAAGAAAGAAGATTGAAGATGAGTTAAAAGAAAACTTGGAAAAAATCAAAACTTTCAAAACAATTTTAAAAAGCCCCCAGAGAATAAAAGAGGTGGTTAAAAAAGAGTTAAAAGAAATGAAAGAAAAATTCGGAGACGAGCGAAAAACAAAGGTTTTTGCTCAAAAAGTAGGAGAAATAGCGGTGGAGGATTTAATTCCGGAAGAAGAGACGATTATCACTTTAACTCAGGCAGGTTATATTAAGAGGATCAATCCCAAGACATACAAAATTCAAAAAAGAGGAGGAAAGGGAATGATCGGGATGCAAACCTTACAAGATGATATTGTTGAGCACTTTTTATCAGCCAATACCCATGATTCTTTGTTTTTCTTTACCGATTCCGGGAAGGTTTTTAAAACGATCGTTTATGAAATCCCCGAAGCTACCCGAGTGGCTAGAGGACGGGGACTTTTGAATTTCTTGGAGATTTCTCCTCAAGAAAAAGTTTTAACCCTCTTTCCTCTCAGTAAGGAGGACTTAAAGCTGGGGATAAAATATTTAGTGATGGCAACTGAAAATGGTATAATGAAAAAAACCGAAATTTCGGAATTTGAGAATGTCCGAAGGTCTGGCTTAATTGCCATCTCTTTAAAAAAAGGAGATCTTTTGAAAGCAGTTCAAAGATCCAGTGGTGAAGACGAAATAATTTTAGTCACCCAAAAGGGTCAAGCCATTCGTTTTAAAGAAAAAGGTATCAGACCAATGGGAAGACAGGCAGCCGGAATTAAAGGAATGAGATTGAAAAGAGAGGATAAGGTAGTGGGGATGGACATCATCAAGTCTAAAGTTAAAAGTCTAAAGTCTAAAGTTAAAAGTTATTTGTTGGTGGCAACGGAAAATGGTTTTGGAAAGAGGACGGATTTGGCTGAATATAGATTGCAAAAAAGAGGTGGGTCGGGAATAAAAACGGCCAAAATTACTTCAAAAACTGGAAATTTGGTTTTTTCAAAATTGATAACCGCAGAGGAAGATTTAATTGTCATTTCCAAAAAGGGGAAGGTAATTCGAACCAAAATTTCCCAGATTGCCAAATTTTCCCGGGCTACCCAGGGAGTAAAAATTATGAAATTGGAAGAAGGAGATTACGTCGCTTCCGCGACATGTATCTAAATTAAAAGTACGCGAATTAGGACACAAATTATATGCGAATGATATGCGAATACTGTATTCATATATAATTCGTATATAATTCGTATAAAATTCGCATAGAAATTCGCGTGACATTAATTTAGATGGATACTGGTTTTCTCAATCCCCAAGAGGTTTTAAGCGAATTAAAAATAGAAGGACAAATGATTGCCGCTGATTTTGGTTCAGGTTCCGGCGGTTGGGCAATCCCTCTGGCAAAGAGATTGAAATTTGGTAAGGTCTATGCTATTGACATATTAGAGGAACCCCTTTCGGCTCTAAAAAGCAAAGCCGAAATTCAAAGGGTTTATAATATTGAAACAATCAGTTCCAATGTTGAAAAAGGGGTAAAGATTCCAGATTTATCTTGCGATTTGGTTTTATTAACCAATTTGCTCTTCCAGGTCGAAGACAAAAAAAGGGTTTTAACTGAAGCCAAAAGAGTTTTAAAAAAAGAAGGAAAAATTTTAGTGGTTGACTGGTTTCCCCAAGCTCCCCAAGGACCAAAAGAAGGAAGAATTTCAGCCAAAGAAGTTAAAGAAATGGCAAAGGATTTAAATTTAAAATTGGAAAAAGAATTCCAGGCCGGAATTTTCCATTATGGCTTAATTTTTTCCAAGCCTTAAATATCCACAGTTTGACTTGCCAAAGGACTGTCGATATGGTATAAGGGAAATAGGAAACCTGAATTACGAAGTTAGAAGTCTAAAGTAAAAATAAAGGTCGAATCCCCCACTAACTTTGGACATTTTTTCTGAAAAAGAAAGAGTTTAAATAAAAAATTCAGAAATTAAAAAATAATCTAAGACATGTTAAGAATAAATTCGGAGCTGAAGGCTCCGGTCCAAAGTTGGTGGGGGAGAATAAACTTTAAACTATAAACCTTAAACAAAAATATGAGAAAGATTATTTCAGCGATAACTCTGTTAAGTTTAATTTTACCAGCAGTAGCTTTCGCCCAGATAAAGGATTTTTGTACTTTAGGTTCCTCTATCAATTATGGTAGTATCATTTATAGCAGCGGTATCGAAGTCTGGAACCCAGATTCAGGTGTTGCACCTGCTAACGAGTGTAGCACTGATGCCACGGTAAAGTGTAAAACTGTTGAGTGGGGAACAGTTTGTTTACTCAATACTATTAGTCGGATATTCACTTGGATATGGGCTATCTTGATAGCAATAGTTGGAATTATGATCGTTGTTGGGGCATTCAACATCATTACAGCTGGCGGAGCACCTGATAAAGTAACCGCAGGGAGAAATTATATTTTGTATGCTCTCATCGGTATGGTTGTTGCCTTCTTTGCCAAGGCTATTCCGGCCATTGTTTCTGCTTTGATAAGATAGAGGCTATTTAGTATTTAGAGAGAAAAAAATAATAGGTTGAGTAAGAATATGAAGAGAATTGTTTGCATTCTTGTTTTGTTAAATTTTCTAATTATTTCACTTTCCCCGCTGATGGCCTTTGCTCAAGTAAAGGAGTGTTGTTATTTGAAAAGCGCGGTTAAATACGAATTAACGAAAGGCAGCACGACTTACAAAGATGTAACTTATTATAAAGGAAAATGGATTGCCAATGGTCCAAAGAGCGCTGACGATTGTACGAAAGGTTCACCAGCAATTAATACTAAGTGTAGTGATTTGATTACTCCTCCTGGGGATTTAGAAGTAGAGTCAAGCTGTTATGCCGATGAATGGGGAACAATTTGCCTGCTCAATGTCATAAATCGGGTATTTGACTGGGTATTTGTTTTTATAATAGCTCTAGTGGGAATTATGATTGTTGTTGGAGCGTTTAGCATTATCACTGCTGGTGGAGAGCCAGGAAAGGTAACAACTGGAAGGAATTATATCTTGTATGCACTAATTGGTATGGTTGTTGCTCTTTTTGCTCGAGCTATTCCAGCTATTATTAGCGCACTGATAAGATAGAAAAGGAATAAGAATAAATGGAAAAGACTTTTGACTTTTCTCCTTGGAAGGATTAGTTTGATTTAAATCAACCCCGTTTAACGGGGTTGATTTTTTAATTAAAAAGGATAAAATGATTTTGTCGGAGTGGCGGAACTGGTAGACGCGCTGGGTTTAGGACCCAGTGGAGAAATCCATGAGAGTTCAAATCTCTCCTCCGATACAAAAAGTCGCCTTTGGGCGACCTTTAGTTATTAGTTGTTAGTTATAAGTTGTAAGTTATTCTTTCACTTCAATCTTTTTCTTTTTCTCTCTTTCAATCTTTGGCATCCTAATAGTTAAAATTCCTTCTTTGAAAGAGGCATCGGCTCTGGAAGGATCAACTTCGACCGGCAAAATGATTTCTCTAAAAAATGGTCCCCAATAGCATTCCTGATAAAAATAGTTTACTTTTCCTTCCTCGAGCGGCCTTTCTCTTTTACCTCGAATCGTCAATTTATCCTTTTCAATTGAAATATCCAAATCCTTTAATTTAATCCCGGCAATGGCTGATTGAATCACTAATTCCTTTTCGGTTTGATAGACATCGATGGCTAATTGTCCTTCCGATTCAAATAATTTTTCAATCCTTCGGCTTCGCTCAGGATTGTCCTGAACTCGTTGAAGGACAAATTTTTTCTCTTTTTTCTCTTTTTTAAAAAGATTAATCATTGTTATATTTTAACTTCTTTTTTCTTTTCAATCAAACCCCGTTAGAAATCGCGAACGCTTGCCTTTATCCCATATATTTAAGTCAATGGCAATAATTGTGATAAGTTGTTTCTTGCAGTAATAAATGATGTCGGCGTTCTCTTTCTAACGGGGTAGGCAAATGCTTTTCATTTTTTTTAATTTATTGAAGCCAAGAAAAACAAAAATTGCCAAACCAATTAAAATAGCCATTAAAAAAATAGTAAAAAATATAAGCGTCCCTCGATTTCCAATAGTTATTAAACTGTCTTTGATTAATAAGCTCTCTTCAATCTTTGTTATCGAGAAATTAAAAAATCCATGTGATAATACGGCTATCAAAATGCCGGTAATAAAAAGTTTGGTTCGATTTTTGACTTCAAAAAAAGAGAGAGAAAGAAAATAACCAAAACTGCCAGAACAAAGAGTATGTAAGAAAACTGCGCCAATGAATCGCACAATACTAATAAAAAACATTTCAAAAAAATCAAAAGGAGAACTGAATAAAATTAAGATATTTTCCAAGCCGGCAAAGCCAAGAGCAGAAATTATCATATAAAGCATGGCGTCTAAAGGTTCATCAAATTCTGGGTCATTTAGCACTCTATATCTTACGACTAAATATTTTAAAATTTCTTCTGTCCCGGCTATCCCTAAAAAGATATAAAAAATGTAAGGTAAATTTAATATTTTGATTAAATAAAACATTCCTTTCTCAATAAAATAGGCCGGTAAAGTTATTAACATTCCCAAAAGGAAAATTATCAAAACCATCCTTTTTGGTTCAGGATGGACATCTTTTCTTAAAAAATATAAAAGCCAGATAATGCTGGGTAAAAGACCGAGAATGAGAAAGAGAACTGGGCTCATAGAATAAAGGTTAGGGCTCTATACCCGTACGGGTCGAGCCCGACAGGAACTTTTTTGAAAAGTTCCTGTATAGGGCCATTTTTCAACCATTAAACATTTTTTTTTGTTTTTAATTGGCAATTTTTGATAAATTTCTTCGGTAATGAAAGGAATAAAAGGGTGCAATAAAATTAAAGAATCCAAAAGTACAAAAAATAACACGGTTAGGGTTTGCTGATGTTTTGTGCGATCGTTCGAATTATCAACCAGTTGTTTTTTGGCTGCTTCAATATATTGGTCGCAGAAATCATGCCAGAAAAAATCATATAATTTATGGGCTGCCTGGCCAAAATGGAATTTTTCCAAATTCTCATTTACCGATTTTATAGTTTTATTTAAACTTTTCAATATTTTCTTATCAGCCAAAGTTAGTCCTTTTATTCGTGCGAATTCGTGAGGCGAGCGAAGCGAGCCCGTATTCGTGTAAATTCGTGGAGGTTTGTTCATTAGAACAAACCTGGCGGCGTTCCAGATTTTATTGCAAAACTTTTTTCCCATTAAGATATTATCTTCCGCAAATTTTATATCCTGTCCTCCCATAATTTGATAGGTAATGCCAAATCTGGTGGCATCGGCGCCATATTTTTCAATTAAATTCAGAGGGTCCGTACCGGTGCCAAGAGATTTTGACATCCTCTTTCCTTCTCGGGTTAAAACCGTGGGATGAATATAAACTGTTCGAAAAGGAATTTTCTTCATAAATTCCAGACCTGAAAAAATCATTCTGGCCACCCATAAATTAATAATCCCCCGGTCAGTACATAAAACATCGGTTGGATAAAATCTTTTTAAGTCTTTTTTCTTATTTAAAGTAGCAAAGGTCCAAAGGGCCGAAGAAAACCAAGTATCCAAAACATCTTCCACGCCTTCGAGAGGTATTTTGTGGCCCCACCAAATTTGCCTGGAGATACACCAATCCCTAATATTTTTTAGCCAATTGAAATAAATTTTCTCAAAATTTTTAGGAATAATTTTAATTTTCCCTTCTCTCACAACTTTAATTGCCGTCCTTGCCAAATCATTCATTTTCAAAAACCATTGCCAGGAGGGAATCTGCTCAATTTTGGTCTGACAGCGATAACAATGAGGAACTTCATGTAAATAATCTTCAATTTTTTCTATTAAATTCTGGTTTTTTAAATCAGCAACAATTTTCTCTCTGGCTTCCAAAACAGATAATCTTCGATAAGAATTAGGGACTTCATTAGTCATCTTCCCATTTTCATCAATAACCTGAATAATTTTTAAATTATTTCTCAGACCAATTTCATAATCGGTCAAGTCATGGGCTGGAGTAATTTTAACTGCGCCAGTACCAAACTTGGGATCGATTAATCGATCAGCGATAATGGGAATTTCTCGACCAACCAAAGGTAAGATGACTTTTTGACCAATCAAATTTTTATATCTTTTATCTCTGGGATTTACTGCCACTGCCGTATCGCCAAGCATTGTTTCCGGCCTAGTCGTCGCCACCACAACAAATCGGGGACTGTCCCTGCCCTGTCCCTCCCCTGTCCCTCTGTTTTCTTGTTTCTGTTTAAGAGGATAGCGAATATAATAAAGTTTTCCTTTTTCTTCTTTGTATTCTAATTCCAAATCTGATAAACTGGTTTGGCAGCGAGGGCAAAAATTTATAACTCTCTTTTGGCGATAGATTAAACCTTTTTTGTAATAGTGCAAAAAGACCTCTTTGACTGCCAGAGAATATTTTTCATCCATCGTAAAGCGAGCTCTCGACCAATCGCAAGAAACTCCTAATTTTTCCAGTTGGTCTAAAATAATATTCCCGTATTTCTCCTTCCATCGCCAAACTCTTTCCAAAAATTTTTCTCTTCCTAAATCAAATCTCGTCTTCCCTTCTTTTTTCAATTCCTTTTCAACCACATTTTGGGTAGCAATACCAGCGTGATCAGTGCCCGGCAACCAGAGGGTTTTGAAGCCCTGAAGGCGCTTCCAGCGAATTAAAATGTCCTGGACAGTCAAATTTAAAGCATGACCCATATGCAAAGAACCAGTAATGTTTGGCGGGGGCAAAACAATGGTAAAAGATTTTTTTCTTTTACCTGGTAGTTTATCAGGATTAAAAAAACCAGATTTTAGCCAAAAATCGTAAATTCTTTTTTCAACCTCTTTTGGATTGTAAACTTTTTGAATTTCCATATTTATATTCTTAAATTAGCATTAACTAAAATTTTCTGCCAATTTTGATCCTCCCTTTTTAAGTGATGAAAATAGGCAGTGAGCCCAACCATTGCCGCATTATCGGTACACAAATTTTTTGGGGGAACCAAAAAATTTAGTTTATAGTTTACCTGCCCGCCACTCGCCTGCGCTCGAGGCGCTGGCAGGCGGGTAGTTTTCAGTTTATAGTTGAATTGCTTACGCAATTCATTATTGGCGGCCACTCCCCCACCCAAAATAATTGTTTTGGCTTGGTATTTTTTTGCCGCCTTCAAAGTTTTGGAAATTAAAACATCGATGATTGCCTGTTGAACTTCCTGACACATTTCCCGAATATATCTTTTATCTTTCACCTTAAACCTTTCACCTTTCACCCTATAAAGAACGGCTGTTTTTAAGCCAGAAAAGCTGAAATCAAAATTTTTCTGACTAATCATCGGCCTCGGCAATTCAATTTTATAGGTTTTAGGTTTTACACCCGCTCGGCGGGTACCCGAGGTTTTAGATAACTTTTCGATAACCGGGCCACCGGGATAAGGAAGTTCTAATATTCTGGCGACTTTATCTAAACACTCGCCAGCCGCGTCATCTCTGGTCTCGCCCAAAATCTTATATTTTCCAAGACCTCTCATTAAAATCAATTGGGTGTGACCACCGCTGACAACTAAACAAATTGCCGGAAACTTTATTTTTGATTTTTGATTTTTGCCACAGCCCTTGGATAAGGGCTGGGCAACCCAGCCCATTGAAAATGGGCTGTGGTTGATTTTTGCCACAGCCCTTGGATAAGGGCTGGGCAACCCAGCCCATTGAAAATGGGCTGTGGTTGATTTTGAGCGAATTTGCGGAAGCAAATTCGCGAAGATGTGGGCTTCAATATGATTAATGGGAATAATTGGTAAATTCCAAAAATAAGAAAGGGCTTTAGCGAAATTCACTCCCGTCCAGAGACAAGGCTCTAATCCCGGTCCAATAGTAACTGAAATCAAATCAATTTCTGGTTTTTCGTATCTTTTTAGAAATTTCGCTAAATTTTTTAGCAAATCTGGTTCTCTTTCCAATATTTTTTCTAAATTTCGAATTTTAGATTGCTGTGTGTGAACAACGGGCAATTTTGAATTTTGTTTTTTTGTTTTAAGGAGCTTAGCTCCTTTTAAGGATTGAATTAAAACTGGAATCAAATTTTTTTGGTGTTCTCTTTTGGCTAAGGTGGGATAAACTCCTCCATATTTTGCATGAAGTTTTACCTGGGAAGAAACAATGTTGCTCAAAATCTTAAATCTTAAATCTTTAATCTTTAAAATGGCAATAGAGGTATCGTCGCAAGAAGTGTCAATGGCAAGAATAATCATGTTTAAAGGTTTAAGAAGTAGAAACCGTAGACATCGTAAAAAGAAAACTATTTCTACGTCTTCTACTATTTCTACCATTAAACTTTATCACTTTTATTGCTTTTTTTCAATTTTTGGGTTAAAATTTAAAAGATTTGGCGCTATCGTCTAACGGTTAGGACAAGTGGCTTTCAATCACTAAATCGGGTTTCGACTACCCGTAGCGCCACAAATTTTTAAAATTTGATATAATAAATTTTAGATCTGCCGCGGTAGCTCAGTGGTAGAGCATGCGACTGAAAATCGCAGGGTCGCCGGTTCGATCCCGGCCCGCGGCACAAAAGGCTATGCATATTGGCATAACTGAACCTCCGTGATATAATTATATTATACGGTATAATTGCCACGGATTATGAGAAAAGACAAAAAAGAAGCTTTACAGTTAAGAAGTTTAGGCAAAAGCTATAGTGAAATCAAGAATCTTTTTGGCGTGCCGAAAAGTACGCTTTCAGATTGGTTACATAAAACTCATTGGTCTAAGAAGATTAAACATATTCTTGCAGAAAAAGCCCAAGAGAAAAACACGATAAGGTTGCGCAACCTCAATAAAATACGGGGAGGGCATTTAGCAAGGCTCTATCGAGAAGCCCGAAATGAAGCTAGAGAGGAATTTGAATATCTTAAATTTCACCCCCTATTTATTACCGGCGTGGCAATATATTGGGGTGAGGGTAATAAGGCATCACGGCATATGATTAGAGTTGGAAATGTTGATCCTCTCATGATAAAATTATTTGTAAAATTTCTTCGTGAGATATGCGGTATCCCTAAGAAAGAAATACGCGCCTACCTGCTACTTTACCCGGATTTAGATTTAGATGAGTGTAAAGATTTCTGGATTAAAAAATCTGGCCTCTCGGCCAAAAATTTCAATAAATGCGTTGTTATCCAAGGTAGACACAAGACAAAACGTATACCCTATGGTGTATGTTATGTTGGTATTAGTAGTACCTATCTTAAAGAGAAAATGCGCATTTGGTTAACCTTATTACCGAAAGAGCTCACAAAAAAGAGCTACTATTTGCGGGTGTAGTTCAGTCAGTAGAACGTTTCCTTGCCAAGGAAAAGGTCACGGGCGCGCATCCCGTCACCCGCTCAATCCTTGACACTCACTTTTGAATCAGCTATTATGATAGAACCCCCTAAAAAGGGGGTTTAAAGCGAATTGAAGCAAAAATATGAGTAAAAAGACCCTAATTTCCCTAATTTCAATCTCAATTTTGATCGGTTTGGGCTCAATCTTGGTAGCCAAAGCCCAAAAAGAGAAGGCAAAAGCGCCCGATTTCTTAGTTGAGGAAGTTCTCGAAAATAGATTAATTACTGTCCAAGGAAATAGTGTCTTGGCAGTTTCCGAACATTTCAATCCCGAGCCAAAAGTCATTAAGAAAATGAAGGTAATAATTACTGGTTATTCCAGCACAATTTGGGAAACCGATGAGACACCCGAATTGACGGCTTCGGGAACCTTGGTTAGAGAAGGTGTTGTTGCCAATAATGGGTTACCGATTGGAACGAAAATCAAAATCCCGGAATTGTACGGAGATAAAATTTTTGTCGTCGAAGATAGAATGAACTGGCAAAAAGGAAAGTATTTTGTTGATATTTGGTTTCCTGATTATTTTGAAGCTAAAAATTTCGGCGCAAAAAGAACTTACATTGAGATTTTAGAAGGATAAAAGCCACTAAATCATTTAGTAACTGTTTGCTTTTCACGCGGATTTACGCTGATCGCTCACTTCGTTCGCGAGCGGCATCAAAATTTTGTGATAATGGAAGTCCGTTGCGCCGCCTGACGCTGATTTACGCGGATAAATTATAAACCACCTCTTTGAGGTGGATTTTTTATTGGTGGATGAGGAAATTAGATTGTCGAGGTTTGACCTCGACAGCTTATATTGTTAACCAAAAGGTTATATTTAACTAGCGATTTTCCAGAAATTTTTGCGATCAAGGAAAAGGAGAATAAGAGGAATAAAAAATGGAATAAAAAGACAAGCCCTCCAGCCTAAAGTACCCGTAAACATACCAAAATAAACACAAAGTACATTCAAAGAAGGAATAGGAAAAGTGCGCCAAAGAGTTTGAGGAAAAGTCAGTGCTAAAATCGAGATTATAGAAAAAATAATTGTGATTATCAACCAACCTAATTTCTTCTTCCTAAAGAAGGAATAATAAAGAACAATATACAAAATTAATCCCAAACAAATTGCTATTATAAAAGGGGAAATTGTTCTTTCCCAATTCTCTAGAGCCACTTTTGGTGCTTTAAAAAAATAAGAAAAACAAAATATTGCATTAGATATCATGATCAATCCTCCAATTACTATCATCCACCAGGCGACAATTTTTGTTTTTATTGGAAGGGGTGGTTTTTGTATAGTTTGTTCCATAAATTGAGAGTACCCTCAAATTAGTATTATTTACGGAGTTAAGATTGGTTCTCTGATCGAAATTTGAGTTTTTTTGACAAGATTTTTTACTCTGGCTAAAAATTTGCTGGCTTCTAAAATTTCAATTAAAACAGGAACGCCATCTTTTGTAAAATGAACGACAACATTGCCAATTTCTTTAGCATAATCAATTGGTTTGTCGGTAATTTCCCACATTAAGACATCTGCCTCTGGTTCATATGAAATTTTTGCTCTATTTTTGTTTCTCATATTGCTCTCTTCTGCCCGGATAAAATGTGATTATTTTTATTATATCGAACTCTTTTTTATATACTACTCTTAAAACATAGTTTTTGTCAATTTTTCGTTGAGCGATTAAAAGGGGCAGTCTCGATTTATCAATTAAATCCGGTTTTTCTATGGTTTCAAAAACCTGCTTCTCGGTGATTAAAAATTTGTGTCTTTTTAGAATTTCAAATTTATTCTTAGCATGTTTGGTAAAAACTATCATAAATTGAGGAGATAGTATTTAATAAGGAACAAGCCAATCTTTAATTTTTTTATGTGCCGGGGGCGGGACTCCAACCCGCACGGATTATTCATCCAAGAGATTTTAAGTCTCTCGAGTCTAGCAGTTCCTCCACCCCGGCAAATTTTTAAGGCCTGGATGGCCCCGTACAAATCTTCGCTCTGCTCAGATTATACGGGGTAAAGACTTGCACCCCGAAGGTTTTGCTTGCCCCGTATAAAATTTTGGCTTTTGAGGCCACGGCCGGATTTGCACCGGCGTAAACGGTTTTGCAGACCGCTGCGTAACTACTTCGCTACGTGGCCACATTCGCATAAAATTCGCATATAATTCGCATACTAATTCGTGTATATTCATTTTAATTCATTTTTCTTCTTTTTTCAAATTTTCTAAAATTTCTTCGATTCTGGCCGCTTCTTTGGTTTTGGTTTCAATTAAAAATCTGATTTTAGGAACAATTCTCATCCTCAAAATCTTATTGATCTTTTGTTGAAGAAAATAAATTCTTTTATTTAAATTTCCAACAATTTTTTCCCCTTGATCTTCAGGCAAAACCGAAACCCAAACCTTAGCTTCGCTTAAATTTGACAAAGTTTCAACCCGAGTAATGGTTACCAAAACTCCTTTGGGAAAATCCCCTTCTTTGAGCAAAATTTTTCCCAGCTCTTCTTTGATGAGCTTATTGAGACGAGAGATGCGTTTTGACATTTTAGAGTCCTAATTTTCTTCTTTCTTTTATGTAAATGACTAAAATATCGCCTTCTTGAATTTTGGTATCGCCTTCGTATAAAATTCCGCATTCTTGGCCCCTAATGGCTTTTTCAACATCTTTTTTATTGATTTGGAGATTAATCAATTTCCCTTTGCCGACTTTTCCCTCGCCCTTGCCTCGCTTCGCGGGCGAAGCGGGTCGAAGAACCTCGATTTTAGTTCCTTTTTTCACTTCCCCTTCCAATACCTTGGCGCCAACGATTTGGCGATTCCCTTCTGTCCAAAAAATTAATAAGGTTTTAAGTTTGGCTAAATCGGTTCTAACAATTTCTGGCCCTAAAGCTTTTGTCATTAATTCTCTGACCACCTGAACTAAATCATAGATAATATCAAAAGTTAAAATTTTGATTTTTTCTCGCTCGGCTAAACTTTTGGCTATGGGGGTAATTTTAACTCGAAAACCCAAGATTTTTGCCTTGGCTGATTGGGCTAGTTTAAAATCCGATTCATTAACATCCCCGACTTCGGCTTTCAAAATCCTTAGAATAACCCCCGCACCAGAAACTTCGTTTCGGTGCGGGACTGGTCCAGCACCAAGCTCTGCTTTGGTGCTGGGCTTTTCTTGGGGAAGCCCTTTCAGAACATTTTCAATGGGTTCGATTGAACCCAAAACATCGGTTTTCAAAATTAAATTCAAAACTTTTTTATCCGGGGTAATCAAAAAAACCTCTCTTTTTTCTTCTTTTTCTATCTTTTGAACAGTACTTTGAGCTTCTTCAATAGTTCCAAAAACTTTGAATCTTTCTCCAAGCCGGGGCACATCTTCAAAGCCAATTGAAATGACCGGCATCGAAGGATAGGCAATTTCGATTTTTTTACCCTGAAAATTTTCCATCATTTTGATTTTGCCAAAGGTTGAAAAGGTACCAACAATATCTCCTGATTTTAAAATTCCATTTCTTAAAAGTAAGGTGGCGGTCGGCCCACGAAATTTATCCAAATATGATTCAATCACGACGCCTTCCCCGGGTTTGGAATTATCTTCTTTTAGGTTTTCCATCTCTGCTACTAAAAGTATTAATTCTAAAAGATCTTCAATTCCTCTCCCGGTTTTGGCTGAAACTTTTACTGAAGGAATTTTTCCACCCATTGATTCAACCAAAATATTTTCCTTTGCCAATTCTCTTTTTATTTTTTCCGGATCGGCTTCAGGCCGATCAATTTTATTGATAGCAATAATCATCGGAATGCCGGCTTTTTTGATATGGGAAATGGCTTCTTTTGTTTGGTCTTGGACCCCAGCCACTCCATCAACTACTAAAATGGCGACATCAGCCACTTTTGCTCCTCTGGCTCTCATGGCTGAAAATGCCTCGTGGCCGGGGGTGTCAATAAAAGTAATTTTTCTTTGCCCTTCCGTAGCCTTTGGCGAAGGAGGGTTACCAACTTCAATTTCAAAGGCGCCGATATGTTGAGTAATAACTCCACCCGGCTTTTCTCCGGTAAATTGGAAATTACGAATGGTATTCAAAATCGAGGTTTTACCAGAATCGACATGTCCCAAAATCACCACAATCGGTGGACGGGATACTAAATTTTGGCTTTCTTTTTTAACCATTAGAGTTGAAAATTGATTAAGATTATTAAATCTTTGAAATTTCGTTAACATTTACTATTTGGATTTATTGCTTTTTCCATTGCTTCTTTTTCTTCTTTTGATAAAAGATACTGGGATTTTCCTTCAATAATGGGTTTGGCATAAATTCGATTCCCTTCTCGGGTATACAAACTGGTAATCACCAAGCCATTGTTTTTACCGTCGAGTAAGGCAATAGAAAAACTTTGATTGCCGCCAATCTCTGAAAAAGGATTAAACCTAACAACCCCAGTTTTTTGAATAGAAAATTTACTTTCCCTTTTCAATTTTTCTAATTCTTGAGAAAGTTTTTCTAAATTTTCTTTTAAATCTTTAAACTGTGACAAAATCTCCTGAAGATTTTCTGGTTCTTTTTTCTTTTTGAAAAAGTTGAACATATTATTATAATCTTTAAATTCTGAAAGAAAAAAGCAAAAATGCTCCCAAAATAGTCATTAATGCCCCATAGCCAAAACCGAAAAGAGGAGAAATGGCTGACCAAAGGTAACC
>Ga0210018_1000534_pt1 | contig 19369 bp, 17 predicted proteins | sample CryGeyCG2014_010_2_FD_183967 | JGI IMG/M metagenome (GOLD analysis project Ga0210018, IMG submission 183967) | Groundwater microbial communities from aquifer - Crystal Geyser CG09_land_8/20/14_0.10 (SPAdes) (version 2) | ecosystem: Environmental > Aquatic > Deep subsurface > Groundwater | place...
CTGGAAGTTTGAGACCCTCGGCGGTGGTAAGGCCACCGAGGTCAAGATAGCCGCCGACGGTCTCTGGAAGTTTGAGACCCTCGGCGGTGGTAAGGCCACCGAGGTAAAGATTACCTCTGACAGTCTTTGGAAGTTTGAGACCCTCGGCGGTGGTAAGGCCACTGAGGTCAAGATAGCCGTAATGGAAAACAATATCTCCGCGTAAAGCCTCTTCTTTTGTGACGCTGATTTTTTCCTTGGGTATGCCTAAGGTAAACGCAAGATCGGATCTTTTGTCCCGACCCCCGATCAGTTCATTGATGCGCGGGTCTCTCTGGTAGCCGAACCCTTGAATGTGAGATTTGATTTCATAAAGAAAGATGAGGTCTTCCCGGCTCAGTTCCCCACCGCCCCTCGCCTTTGCCTCAATCGCGGTCAATGTTTTCATGTCTTGGGATTTCTTTTCGTAGGCCTTGCCATCAGGGAATTCCTTGAGCTTTTCCCTGACGACCTCTCCGATATACGGATCGAGGTTCTGATCGGGGCCGACGCCGCGCACTTCGGCGATGCCGCTTCCCCGCATCCGGATGGCCGTCCTGGGGATGGTTGGTTTGCCCCTCTTGTCGTAGGAATAGTAAACGTAGAAGTCCCCTCCCTGGAGTTGGGCCTTGGCGGTCGATTCTCCGGCAGTGCACCAGCCCGTGCCATGTCCCTGGAGGGAGTTCACGAGAAGCATATGGTCCGAGTTCTTGGAATACCTGACCCATTCTCCTTTGGCGTTGATCAGTTCGCTCTCCTTGGCGGGCGTTACCTTTTCGATGGCATAGGCGTAAAGCTTCCCGAAGCTTGACCCCTGGAGAAGCTGCCGGAATTCGGGATTGTCTGTTGCCGCCGGAATGTTTTCCTTGCTGGTCTTTTTGACGATGGCGTTGACCACGTAGGCCAACGCTTCCCGATTCAGATCCGGGAATGGGGCAACGGTGCTTTTATCTCTCTTCGCAAAGGCGTGTTTCTCCTTGTCGTAGAAAGAGAGCTTGATGACGCTCGTAAAGGCCCAGTATTTGGACCAGACGGGGAAATTCTCCGAGTCCTTGGAAGAAAAATACTCTATCCAATTGTCCAGGGTGGATTCCTGGTCGCTCCTGATGGTCTCAGCCAGTTGGCCCCTCACTTCTTCCGTAATCTCGATGTCGCCGTGGCCCTGTTCACGGGCGAGGCGCTTCTGGTTATTGAAATACGATTCTGGTATGTCTTCCGGCTTGATGACGTATTCCTTGTGATAGTGGGCTTTTATGCGCTCGAGCACCCGGAGGTCGTCCTGGTGTCCCATGTGGGTCTTTTTGATCACCTCAAGCCAATCTGCTATCTTCTCGGCCGGTTTCTGGGACGTTTCTTCACCTTTTCTTTCTTTCCTTTCCTTCTCGTGTTCTACAAAGTCGGAGGTGTGGAGCTTTGGATCCCGCTGGTGCAAAAATTGTTCTCCTGGCCTTTCCATGCTTTCATTAAATCGCTTAGCCGCTTTGATGTCAAAAAACCGATATAATGTCTCGGTCTCTGAACAAGTTCCCACTCTGGCAGGGCTTTTTATTTTTAAAAAATCGTCTGGGATTTGTGTTATAATTAAAAAATGGCTTCAAAAAACTTGATTTTAAATTATAAGAATAAATTTGGTTTTTCGGATAAATTTATAGCAAAGACCGGCAAACATCTTTTGCCTTATATTCAAAAACTAAAAAAAATTTTGAAAGAAAAAGATAATCAGCGGCCGGAAAGCTTTTTAAATTTGGTTGAATCTCAGATTCTCATAGAAATCAAAAGGTTAGCTTATCAGAAAATTAAAGAAGCAAAAATTTTAATTTTAATCGGCATCGGCGGTTCAAGTTTGGGAACGCAAGCAATTTACGAGACTCTAAGAGGGGAATTTAATTTTGGAAAAGAAAAAAAATTCCCTCAAACAATTTTTCTAGACAAGAGCAATGTCGCGTATTTGAACGATGTTCTTAATTTTTTAAAACAACAAACCAAATCCAACCGAGAAATTTTAATAGTTTTAATCAGCAAATCCGGAACAACTTTGGAAAGTTTAATTAATTTTAATGTTCTCTGGCAGTTTTTGAAAAGGCGGGGGACTAATTTTAAGAATAATGTGGTTGTCATTACCGAGAGAAATTCTTTGCTTTGGCAAACGGCGGAAAAGGAAAATTTTACTCTTTTAGAAATACCCAAAGCCGTCAGTGGCCGCTATTCGGTTTTTTCCAGCGTTGGTCTTTTCCCTTTAGCCGCTTTAAAAATTAATATTCAAAAATTAATTGAGGGCGCCAAGACAATGAGAAATAAATGTTTGGAAGAAAATGTAAAAGATAATCCGGCTTTAATTTTGGCGGCTTTTCTTTTTTGGAGTCAGCAAAAAGGCAAAACAATTATTGATAATTTCTTTTTTGAACCAAATTTGGAAATTTTGGGCAAGTGGCTGAGACAATTATTGGCGGAAAGTTTGGGGAAAAACGGTCGCGGCTTAACGCCGACAGTTTCTCTCGGAACCGCAGACCTCCACTCGGTTTTCCAACTTTCTTTGGCCGGTCCCCGGAATAAATCAACGATTTTTGTTTTCGTTGCTCAGCCGCCCCGGCCCCGTTTATCAATAAAACCGCTCCCGGAATTTAAAAAATTAATTTCAAGTTTTCAAGGAAAGGACGTTTTTGAAATAATAGAAGCTGTTTATCAAAGTGTAAAAAATGTTTATGCCAAGAAAAAATTACCCTTCATTGAAATTATTTTGCCGGAAATTTCCGAAGACTCTTTGGGTCAATTTCTTATGCTTCAAATGATGGCTACAATTTTTTTGGCTAAGCTTTGGAAAATTAACGCTTTTAATCAGCCGGCCGTGGAGTTATATAAATCTTTAGCCCGAAAAATATTAGCGGGTAAAGTAAAGAAATTCAATAATGATTAAAGCCAGCCAGCCAATTTGAAGGATGAAAAAGCCGACAATTTGTACCCATTCAGCAATTTCCCGACTAGAGATGCTGAAGTTTTCCGAGATTACTGAATAAATACTTTCTAAGGACTCCAATTTGTCTTTAATTGAATTCCGCCATTCGTCGGTTTTTAATTTTTTGGCCGTCAAGTCAAAAAGCCGGGCCGAATACCAATCGCCAATTAGTTTTATGTCTCTGTCCAAGGCGTGAAATTGAGAAATGGACATTGCTCTAATTTTTATAATTTCCCTCAAATCCTGAACGATTTCTTTGTTTTTAAAGAAGGAAAGAAAAAAATGTTTGGGCATCGGCCGCCAGATAAATTTCTCCATTTTTTCCAGTCTTTCATCAAGATTGCGGTCTAAAATGCGGTAACGCAAGAGATGAAAATTAGCCAATTCCAAAAGTTCCAAAATTGAATCAATATCACCGATGGGGTCAAAAACAAAAGCTCCATCCCAGTCAATAATGGTCATATCATTTTTGGCATACTGGATTTGAACATCCAGGGTATGGGCAATTTCTTTAGGGTCCAATTCCAACCTCTCGGATTTCAGCAAAGAAGCAATAATGTTTTGGTATTTAAAGAATTGTTGCGGTTCGCCTTGGTAATCAGAAACAACGAACACCGAGTAGGTTTCGCTAAATTCTTTACTGGCCCCTTTTTTTGTTAAAACTTTGTAAGCTTGGTCCGTAAGTTCGTCCTCTAATTTAAAAATTTCTTCGGAAAAAATATTGTCAACTTCAACGGTTATTTCAGCCAAAATCACGTCCGGCGCATAAGCTTTAACAATTAAACTGCCTTCTCGGTTTTCTATTTTAATTTTTTCCCGGCTGATTAAAGCTTGATGAGGGGCAGAAGTAGTTAAATAATGGGGCGAGCTTTTTAAAGTTTGGAATTGGGTAATTTTGCCCCGCTCCACCTTATTAATTTCAGCCACAACAAAAGAAGTAAGTTTATATTTCATTATGATAATTATTTCATAATTGATTTGTTTAGACAACCTGAGAGGGGAGCCTTATCCCTTTTTATTTAATTAAAAGTAAGCCCCGTAATACAACGGCGATTGCAATTTCTGGCTGACTCGTAGTTAGATTCATGCTTCTTTAATTTTATTATGGTTCTAAATGATTCTTCTTTGCGTGGAGAAATTGAGTCAGACTTATCGCAGTTGATATACGGGGCAAGCCCCCTTAAATTCCGCTCTGCGGACTATTTAATAGAGTAAATTACCATCTGATGAGATATTGACAATAAGTCATCCCCGCACCTTTTCAGGACAATATAATTGAAAATCTGGGATTTCAGAAAAAAGCGAAGCATTTTAGATAATTAAAAAATATCTTTAGAAAAACGGGATTATTAAAAATAATCCCAGTCCTGACTGGTGAAAAAAGTCATCTATTTTGCGATCGCCATAAACGTGACTAAAGATTGTCTATCCCAATAGTCTGTTTGAAGGGGTGGGGCATCCGGACGTCAGATGATTCTTCCCTTGATTAAAAATTATTTATTTCCTATAATTGTTTTATGTTTTATCAGAAAAACACTGTTTGGCTTTTAATTCTGGTAATTATTGTCGCTGTTGCGGCCGCGGTTTTTGATTATCAGCCATTTTGGCAAAAAATCAGCTCTTTTCGGCCCTGGACTTTGGGTTTGGATTTAGCCGGCGGTAGTTATTTGATTTATGATATTGATTTAAGTCAAACTTCGGCTGCTGACCGGGGTTCGGTTGTCAATGGCTTAAGGGATGTGATTGAAAAAAGAGTTAATCTTTTCGGCGTCAGCGAGCCTAAGATTTATACGGAGACGTCCGGGGATCATAGCCGACTGGTTGCTGAATTGGCCGGCATAAAAGATATCAGCCAAGCTATTAAGGAAATCGGCGCTACGCCGTTTTTGGATTTTAGGGAGGTCCAGGAAGAAGGGACCAGCACTCTTAAATTTATCCCCACTGTTTTAACCGGCCGTTATATTAAATCCGCCCGGTTGGGTTTTGATTCAGTCACTAATGTTCCTCAAGTGGAAATTGAATTTACTGACGAGGGCGCCAAAATATTTGCCGATTTAACCGAAAAAAATATAAACAAACCCCTAGCCATCTTTTTGGATAATAACTTAATTGAAATGCCGACGGTCAAAGAAAAAATTGTTGGCGGTAAAGCTCAAATTACCGGTAAATTCACTTTAGAAGCCGCCCGCCAGTTAGTTGAGCGTTTTAATGCCGGCGCTTTGCCCGCTCCAATTACTTTGGTTAATCAACAAACCGTTGACGCTTCTTTGGGGCAAGACGCTCTTCAAAAAGCTTTACTTGCCGGTTTGATAGGAACAGCGGCTATTATTATTTTTATGATGGCTTTTTACGGCCGCTTGGGCGTTTTTGCTTCCCTGGCTCTTTTAATGTACATCTCTTTAATTTTGGGAATTTTTAAACTTTTGCCGGTAACGATGACTCTGGCCGGTATTGCCGGCGCCATTCTTTCCATCGGAATGGCGGTTGATGCCAATGTTTTGATTTTTGCTCGGACAAGAGAAGAATTGAAAAAAGGTTTAAGCTGGTCAGCGGCCATAGAAGAAGGTTTTCGCCGGGCTTGGTCTTCCATTCGGGATTCCAATATTAGTACTTTAATTACCGCGGCCATTCTATATAATTTTACTTCCGGTTTTGTTCGAGGATTTGCCTTAACTCTTTTTATCGGCGTCATTGTCAGTATGTTTTCCGCCATTACCGTGACTCGCGGCTTTTTAAAGACCTTTATATTGAAAACTAAAAAAGCTGATTAATATGAATATCAAAGTCATTGAAAAAAGAAAAATATTTTTGGGCTTGGCTATTATTTTAGTTTTCTTAAGCTGGGTTTCTATTGGAGTCTTCGGTTTGAGGCAGGGGATTGATATAACCGGCGGCACCAAATGGCAAGTGGCTTTTTCGGAAAAAATAAACGAAGAAAAATTAATTCAAACTATAGAAAACATTCGGGGCCGCCGAGATTTTTCCATCACTTCCTTAAATGATGGCAGTTTTTTGATTCATTTTCCCTTTCTTTCCGAAAGCGAGCACCAGTCTCTTCTTCAAGACTTGCCAAAACAAATAAGCGGGGTTCAAGAAAAAACCTTTTCCAGTATCGGGTCAACGATTGGTTCGGAAATAAGGAAAAGAGCTTTCTGGGCTATTTTTTTGGTTTTGGTCGGCATTTCCCTTTATGTAGCTTGGGCGTTTAGAAAAGTTTCTCGGCCGATTAAATCTTGGAAATACGGCATTGTCACTTTAATTACGCTTCTTCATGACATCAGCATTCCGACCGGGCTTTTGGCTTTGTTGGGCTATTTAAAGGGTATTGAAATAGACACCAATTTTATTGTCGCTTTATTGACGGTGATGGGTTTTTCGGTTCACGATACCATTGTTGTTTTTGACAGGATTCGGGAAAATTTGCTGATTAACCGGGGAAGAAATTTTTCTTTGGGAGAAATTATTAATCAAAGCATCAAGGAAACCTTCGGACGGTCGGTGAGCACTTCCTCAACTTTATTTTTGGTTTTATTGGCGCTTTTATTCTTCGGCCCCGAATCGCTTTTTTATTTCGTTTTAACCATTTTAGTCGGCACTTTCTTCGGGACTTACTCTTCTATTTTTGTCGCCAGTCCGCTTTTGTACGTCTGGCAAAAGAAATCGTCAAAGGTACAATAAATTATAGATAAAAATTTGGAAGTTATATTTCTAAAAAAGATTTTTTAACAAGGAAAGACAACGATATTTTTTAGTCTTAGCCAAAAAGTATTATTAACACTTTTCACGACCGTAGAAATTGTTAATAAAGTCATCACATTTGATTTTGTAAGCAAAAAAGTTAAAGAAATGTTTGTTAGTTATGACTACGCCGAAGTAGTTCAATGGCAGAACATTATTTTCGTAAAATAGAAATGTGGGTTCGATTCCCACCTTCGGCTCCAAGATTAAACTTTAAATTTAATGACTATAACTATTTATCCCGGCGCGGGAGGCGCTGACGCCAAAGATTGGGGTCAGATGCTTTTGAAAATGTATTGCCGTTATGCGGAACGGCAGAATTGGCCTTGGCGGTTTTTAAATGAGACTACTTTGGAAATTAACAAACCCGAAGCTTATGAGCGTTTGAAAAACGAAGCCGGCGTTCATCGCTTGGTAAGAATTTCGCCTTTTGACGCCAAAAGGTTAAGGCATACTTCTTTTGCTTTGGTAGAAGTTTTGCCGGAATTGGCTGAAGCCAAAGCTAAAGAGATTCAAATTCCGGAAAAAGATTTGAAAGTAGAATTTTATCGTTCCGGCGGTCCCGGCGGTCAAAATGTTAATAAAGTGGAAACTGCTGTTCGGATTGTTCATTTGCCAACGGGTTTAACAGCCGCTTCGCAAGTCAATCGGTCTCAAGCTCAAAATCGCGAGCGAGCCTTAAAATTAATCAAAGCCAAATTATTAAAATTAATGGAGGATACTAAAATTCAAGAAATAAATAAGTTGCGAACGAGAGTTAAACCGGAATGGGGGAACCAAATCCGCTCTTATGTTTTAAATCCTTATAAATTAGTTAAAGACCACCGGACTGGCGCAGAAACAACGCAGGTGGAGAAAGTTTTAGACGGAGAATTGGATTTATTCGTAGGTGGTGGTATAATGAAATCAACGAATAACGAATTCGTACGAATAAGCGAATAAGCGAATAAGCGAATATACGAATTACTAATTCGTTTATTCGTAAATTCGTAACCTATTCGCTATTCATTAATGGAGCATAGCGATGATTATTTTTCAAAACGTTTCCAAGTTTTATAATAAACTCGCGGCTTTGGATAAAGTCAGTTTCAAAATTCAGCCGGGAGAATTTGTAAGCATTGTCGGTCGTTCCGGCGCTGGTAAATCAACGGTGGTCAAGATGTTTATTGGCGAAGAAAAACCGACAAAGGGCCAGATATTTTTTAATGATTACGAGATTAATAAATTAAAATTTTCTTATCTTCCTGATTTCAGGCGTCATATTGGTGTTATTTTTCAGGATTTTCGTTTATTGCCGCAAAAAACCGCCTTTGAAAATGTTGCCTTTGCCTTGGAAGTGGAAGGTCGGATTCAAAAAGAAATTAACGATTTGGTGCCGCAAGTTTTGGATATGGTGGGGCTTAAAGAAAAAGCGTTTAATTTTCCGGCCGAGCTTTCCGGTGGAGAAAAGCAGCGAGTGGCCATTGCTCGGGCAATGGTTAATCAGCCCCAAGTTATTGTGGCTGACGAACCGACGGGCAATTTAGACCCCTTTAATACTTGGGAGGTAATTAAACTTTTGACCAAGATTAATGAATTTGGCAGTACCGTAATTTTGGCCACCCACAATAAGGAAATCGTTAATACTTTGGGCCGCCGAGCCATTACTTTGGAAGCCGGCCGGCTAATCAGGGACGAAGAAAACGGTAAATTTATTATTGGCTAAAATGTTAGTTAATCTTGCTAGAGTTATCAAATATGGTTTTCAAAGTTTTCTCAGAAACGGCTGGTTAAGTTTTGCCACCATTACGGTTATGATTTTGGTTCTTTTGGTTTTTGGCGGCTTGATTTTGTTTAATGTCGTGACTAAAGCTACCATTCAGTCCCTTCAAGACAAAATTGATATCAGCGTTTATTTTAAAAGCAATGTTTCGGAAGATTCTATTTTAAGCGTCAGAAGCTCCTTGGAAAAGTTGGCGGAAATTAAAAGCGTTGAATATATTTCTCAAGATAGAGCCTTAGAAGAATTTAAAGTCAAGCATAAAGACGAGCCGGTTATTAGCCAAGCCTTGGCGGAATTCAGCACTAATCCGCTTTTGGCTTCGTTGAATATTAAGGCTAAAGACCCCCGCCAATACGCTGGCATCGCTGATTATTTAAATAATTCCACTCTTCAAAATGTAGTGGAAAAAATAAGTTATGCTCAGAATCAAATAGTCATTGACCGTCTGGTGGCAATCGTGGATACGGTTCAAAAATTTGGCATTGCTTTAAATATTTTCTTGGCTTTAGTGGCAACTTTGGTGACTTTTACCACCATTCGCTTGGCAATTTATTCAAACAGCGACCAAATCAGCGTAATGAGATTAGTCGGCGCTTCTAATTGGTTTATTCGCGGTCCTTATATTATTGAAGGAATACTTTACGGAATTATCGGCGGAATTTTAAGTTTTATCATTTGGATACCTTTAATTAAATTTATTCACCCTTATATTATTAATTTTGTAAGCGAAGCCAATCTTTCGGTTTATCTCCAAAGCAACTTTATTTTCTTTTTGGGCTATCAATTAATTTTAGGCATCTTTTTAGGAGTCATTTCCAGTCTTATTGCCATCCGGCGGTATTTAAGAATTTGAAATCGCCATCTTACTTTTTGTCATTCCAGTGAAATTTGTTTTTGACCGCGGTCGGGAGCGGGAATCCATATTTCAAATTATTCGCCGAATTGTTCCAAATTTGACTGCGTGTAATCAAGTCTGCTTATTATTTGAATCGGTTTCTTTTTTGAGCTCTTCTTTTATTTCCTCAAATTCATTCTCAAGTTCTTTTAACCTCTCCTTGCTCTCTTTTATCAAAGCCACCCCTCCTTTAACTCGCTCAAGTCCTGCCTCAACATCTACCTCTTCCTGTTTGTCAAACCATTCAATAATTTCTTCAAGTTTTTTGAGAGAATTTTTAAGTTTATTCTTTTCCATATAATTTTATCTTGTAAGCCTCGTTAGAAATAATACCCCGCGGGAATTTCTAACAGGATTTATTAAAACTTTATTCATTAATAATATTGTTGACTTGAGATTGTATTTTACCATCAAAGATTTGAATATCAATCTCTTCTCCTCGCTTAACTTGTTTTACACTTTTTACTATTTTTCCACCGATTGATGTAATGCTATAACCAAGTTTTAGCTGGCGCATTGGATTAATAACGCTTAGTCGTTTTTCGGTCGTATTTAGATAATCACCAAGTTGGTCAAGATTCTTTTTGAAATTATTTAAAAGCAAGGCAGAAGAATGGTCTAATATCTTTTTAGCATTTTTGAAGACATAATCCAACGTTACCAAGTTTTTACCAAATCTGCCTTTAATCGATTCAAATTTCTTAAAAATAAAATCGGATTTTCTTTTTAGTTGACTGGAAAATATTTCAATTTGATATTTTCTGTCTGCTAATACTTTTTGATATTTGTGGATGATATCCCGTTCAAAGATTTGAATATCATTAAAGGCCCTTTCCCAGGATTTATTAAGAATTACTGTTACGGCAGTTGGCGTAGAGACCGTCAAATCAGCTGCCAGCGAGGCAAGAGGGACATCTTTTTCGTGCCCGATTCCGCAAATAATCGGGGTGTTAAAACGAGCAATTTTTCTAACTAACGCTTCATTATTAAATGCCTGAAGACTTTCCATACTTCCACCGCCCCTTATAATGACCAGCACATCAATGTTTTTATCATCAAAATAATTTATAGCCGAGAGTAGGTCATGCACGGCAGCTTGTCCCTCAACCTTGGAATTAACAAATTGAGTATGGTATCCGTGTTTACCAAGATTGTTTAGAAAATCATGAATAACCGCGCCCGTTTCTGAAGTGATCAAACCAATTCTTTGCGGAAACTCGGGAATCGGCTTTTTTCTTTCGGTAGAAAATAACCCCTCTTTTTCTAATTTCTGCCTCAACTTATCATACGCTTTTTTAAGAGCGCCTTCTCCGACAAGTTCTATGGTAGAAACCCTGAAATTAAATCGGCCGGTTAGTGGATAAATTTCCGGGAAGCCGTCAACAATAATTTCCATACCGATCTCCAAAGAAATGCCGCATAATTCATAATTGTTTTTCCACATAAAACAGGAAAGGATACTTTTGTCGTCTTTGTCTTTTAGAGAGAGAAACAAGTAATTGTCTCTAATGTCCAAACTATTGACCTCGCCCTGAACGCGAGCTCCATATCTCCTAAATTCCGTATTAAGAAAATTCAAATAACCGCTTATCGTGTATGGCTTTTCGTCTTTTCTCTCCTTGTTTTGGACATTACTTTCGTCACTTTTTAAATTCCCATTAATCAGCGCCAATACGTTTGCGCCATATTTTTCAAACTTTCGTTCTTTAATGCCTTTAATAGACATCAGCTCTTCTTTTGTCTTTGGTTTAAGCGAAGCAATGGTTTCAAGGGTTATATTATGAAAAATATGAAAAGAGGCGACACTCTCTTTTTGGGCTATATCTCTTCTCCAATCTTTTAATTTTTGCAATAATTCATTGTCCATTTTTTTCATTTTTGCAGAAAAAATCGTCTCTGGCAAGACGGCGGAATTTTGCGGAATTTCCAAAAAAACATTCCGACATTCTCAAGAATGTTGGAATGTTCTCTATTGAGAAAGTGGTTGTTGGGACAAAGTTTTTCTTTTGCTAAACACGAAAATATAAAGAATTTCCAAAATTCCTAAAGTGTTTATCACCAAAAGAGCCACAAACCACCATTTATGATTGTTTTTTGCCGCTTTCCACAATGCCACCCCTTTCCAAGGGATTGTCCATAAAACCGCCAACCAAATTATCCACTGATTTTGAATTGGAAACTGTTCCATAAATTTTTCAACTTGTTGTCCTGAACAGTTCGGCCCTGAGTCTTTCGACCCCGAGCTCAAGACTGAAGGTCTCACTGCCGAAGGGCTTATTGAAGGATTAATTTCGTGTCCTTCCGTAGTCCTTCCAAAGCTTCAGCATAGGAGGACGAAGGAGGGCTTGCCCTGAGCTTGTCGAAGGGTTCGACTTTTTGTTTGTTTAGTTTATAATCTATTCCACCATTCGCGCGAATTAGACCATAGAATTTTAATCGCCTAATTTTCTTGCCCCGTAGGAAGCTTGCTTGCCTTCGGGGTTGTTGGCCGAATTGGCAATTTTCGCTTAAAAAGTTATCCACACCATCTCTTGACAAATTATAACATTAGCCTATACTGATAGTAGTTTTACAGAACGCCCCGAGCAATCGGGGCGGTTTTCATTCCCTTTTTATCTGATTTTTAATATCTTCCAAATAAAATATATTGGAGGCCTCAAGTTTTAGCTCCCAAGAGATGGTTTTTCTTGAAGAATAGACACTTACTTTTTTGCCGGCATCTTTCAATTTTCTGACTAAATATTGAAAATCGCTGTCGCCGCTAAAAATAATGATTTCGTCAATTCTTGCTTTATCTAGAAGAATGTCAGTGGTAATTTCAACGTCAAAATTAGCTTTATAAATGTAATCTGTTTTATAAATTTCAAAAAGAGTTTCATTATCGCTAATTCTTATTTTCTTCAAGGGTTTTGTGAAAGTGTTAAAGCCGACGGCATTTAAATATCTTAAATATTTTTGTATCTTTTCATCATCGTCTTTTACTCCCACATAATATTTCCATTCAATTACTTCCTTATTTGTTTCAATATAATTTTTGACTTTCTTCCAATCAAAAGACCAGTCCAGTTTTCTTTGGGTATAAAACATATTTGCGCCATCAATATAAACTTTGGTTTTGGTTTTTTCTACCATAAAATTATTTTACCATAATTTGCCTAATTTTCTTACCCCGTAGGAAGCTTCGATAAAATCGGAACTCAGGATGACAACTTTGTTTGCTTGAAATTTTGCAGAATTTAAGGTATTATTTTCTTGTTAGTCAGCAAAAGCCCGCCTGGGCATTTTTATTTATTTTATATCTATGGAATTAAGAAACATCGCTATCATTGCTCACGTAGACCATGGGAAGACAACATTGGTTGACGCTCTTTTGACGCAGTCGGAAAACTTCAAGATTAAAGCTGGCGCCCCCAGGGAACTCATAATGGACTCAAACGAACTTGAAAGAGAGCGGGGGATTACGATTTTTTCAAAAAACGCATCAATCAAATATCATAATGTCAAAATTAATATTGTTGACACGCCAGGTCACGCCGATTTCGGCGGCGAGGTTGAACGCATAATGCGCATGGTTGATGGAGTGCTTCTTCTTGTTGATGCAAAGGAAGGCCCGATGCCTCAAACGAAGTTTGTTTTACGGAAAGCGATAGAAGCCGGCCACAAGATTATCGTGGTCATTAATAAAGTTGATAAGTTTAACGCCAGACCGAAGTGGGTTTTAAACGCCACCCTTGACTTGTTTTTTGAGCTCGGGGCAAGCGAGGCGCAAATTAATTTTCCTGTTATTTATGCCGCCGCTATTCAAGGCAAAGCGGGTTTAAATTCAGACCTGAACGCAATGAAAAATATCCAACCAATTTTTGAAGCCATTGTGAAATATATTCCAGCTCCATTAGTTCAAGATTCAAAACCTCTCCAAATGCTGACTGTAAATTTGGCCTATGACAATTATAAAGGAAAGATTGCTATTGGCCGCCTCTATTCCGGTATTTTGCGGAAGGGGATGGCTGTAAGTCATATTAATCGGCTAGGTAAGATAAAAAGGGCGAATTTAAGCGCGGTTATGCTTTTTGATGGTCTAAATCGCCTTGATGTGGATGAAGCTTTTTCCGGTGATATCGTCGCGGTTGCCGGCATTCCTGATATTTCAATTGGCGAAACCATTGCCGATTTAGAGGAGCCTGTTGCCTTGCCAACTATTCAGATTGATGAACCAACAATTAAGATGACTTTTGGCGTGAACACTTCGCCATTCAAAGGGAAAGAAGGGCAGTATACCACTTCGCGAAACATTAAGGAACGTTTGGAACACGAACTTGAAACCGATGTTGCCTTAACCGTTACTCCCACTAAATTTGCTGACCGCTGGGTTGTTGCCGGCCGCGGCGAGCTTCATCTCGCAATTTTAATTGAAAAAATGCGCCGAGAAGGATTTGAGTTTGAGGTTTCAAAACCGCAGGTTATTTTCAAAGAAAAAGATGGGAAGAAGATGGAACCAATGGAGCTAGTTTCCATTGAAGTGCCGGGGAAATATTCCGGCGTAGTAATTGAGATGATGGGGAAGCGTTCCGGCGTCATGAAAGATATGCGTACGGATGCCGGGAACGTCTATATGGATTTTCTTATACCTGCCCGCGGACTTATCGGTTCGCGCGGAGAATTTTTGACTAACACAAGGGGCATGGGGATTATGAATAGCATTTTTTTCGGTTATGAGGAGTATAAAGGCGACATTCAGTCTGAAACGCGAGGTTCAATTATTTCAACGGAGACGGGTGTTTCTAATAATTTTGGATTAGTTAAGGCGCAAGGCCGGGGGAAGCTGTTTATAAGCGCAGGGACTGCGGTTTATGAGGGAATGGTGGTTGGCCAGAACGCCAAAGCAGGGGATGTTCTCGTAAATATTTGTAAAACCAGGGAACTTACTAATTTTCGAGCAAAAAATGAGGGTCTTCAAGAACAGCTTGAGGTGCCGCTTACGCTTAGCTTAGAAGATTCATTGAGTTATATTAGCGATGATGAGATGGTGGAGATAACGCCGAAAAGCATCCGGATTAGAAAAATATTTCTTACTGAAAACGAGCGCAAGAAAGCCAAAAGAAGCAAGAATGAGTAAAAGACGCGGATCTCCGAAAAAATTACAATAATTTTCTTTCCCCAGTAGTACACTTTGACAGATTCAACAAGCTCACTATAATCCTGAGTTTATCGAAGGGCTAATCCCGAGTTTATCGAGGGGTCATAATCATTTAACTTTATACATCCCGGCGTGGCCGGGGATGATGAAATCGGCGAGTTGTAAAACTTTTCGCCGGCTTTTTTGAAGTTTTTTGACCACTACAGAAATATCGGAATGTTTCCTAATGCCAAGGCGGGGGTCTACGGGGCAGGCAAGTTCGGTGCAGGATAAACTCCGCGTGGCGGGGAAAAATCTTACCTTTGGTCTTAAGGGGTCCAAGATATATCTTGCATTATGCATCAAACAATAACAATGCAAGCAGCTCGTCTTTTGTCGCTATTTCCCTATGGCTGTGATATGATATAAACATATGAAGGCGCTAAAGAAAAGGAAATTTGATTTGGATAAGAAATTCCAAAGGGTTCTAAAAACACCAGCGAGCTTTGATTTTTTTGTAGCTATTCATGATTTTATAGAACATATCGAGCTGAACCCGTTTCTTTCTAGCGGCCTCTCGGATCGCCTAAAAGCCAATCGAGAATTAGATATTGCGAACAAATATGATTATTTGAGGAAGATTTACCAAGGATTGGAAGATATAAATATAAAATCAAATATTGATTTAGGACATACAAGATATATGGTCATTAGAGAATTGAGCCAAATTCAGAATAAAGAAGTTTCAGAAAGTAATTCATTTTGGAGAAAGAGAGAGTTGTTTAGGAAGTTGGCGGGCGTAGTTTATGAGAGATTAAATGTGTATCTTTCCGAATCAATAAAAACCAATAAAAACCAAAAAATAAGGAAGTGATACATTGAGGTTAATCCTGTTATAGTTGTCATACGGGGCGAAATGCTCGGCTCGGTGCGGGGTCCAATTATTTTTTAGCTTTAATGTTATTTAGGATTTTTTCTATGTTTTTTATGCTTTCTTGGTTGTTCACGGAAATCGCTATCGCCTGAGGGTCTATCTTTTTAAGCGCCAATAATTTTTTATTGAGTTCCTCCGGTGTTACAAGGTCGCTTTTTGTAAGAAAAAGACGTTCCGGTTTTTTAAGGAGCGCCTTGTTGTACGCGCCAAGTTCTTTACGGATAGTTTTGTAATCTTTTGAAGGAGCGGGGGATTCCGTTGAAATAAAGTGGAAAAGAATATGTGTCCGCTCAATGTGACGGAGAAATTTAATACCCAGCCCTCGGCCGTTTGATGACCCCTCAATGAGCCCAGGAATATCTGCGAGGATAAGTTCGTAGTACGCGCCTAAGTTTGGTTCAAGCGTGGTAAATGGGTAATTTGCTACTTTGCTTCTGGCATTCGTCAGCTTGTTGAGCAAGCTTGACTTGCCGACATTCGGAAGTCCTACGAAGCCAATATCGGCAATGAATTTGAGTTCAAGCCGGAACATAAAATTTTCTCCGGGCGTACCCGACTGCGCCTGTTTCGGCGAGGTGTTGCGTGAAGAACGAAACTGAAAATTGCCTTTTCCGCCAATGCCGCCTTTTGCGAGGAGAATTCGCTCGCCGATCTTTTCAAAGTTAATTTCGCTGCCGCTTGTGAGGTTGTGTGCTACGGTTCCGACTGGAAGTTTCAAAATGAGGTCCTTTCCGTTGTGACCGTCGCGGAACTGGCCGCGGCCGTCCCGGCCATTTTCTGCAGAAAATTCTTTTTTAAAGCGAAACTGCCGGAGCGCAGTGAGGTCAGAGACACCCTCGCCATAGACGCTGCCGCCTTTGCCTCCTGATCCTCCGACAGGCCCGAGGCTCCTTAAATTTGTATTAAACGCCACCGCGCCTTTTCCGCCATGGCCAGCGTTTATTTTTATTTTAACATCATCAATGAGCATTGCTTTTAAATTATATCAGCTGTCGGGACGATTCAGAAGTCATGTTTATAGCGATCGCAGAATAGATGACTTATTACCGTCTCAATAACCTTAATTTTAATAGCCTTAAGAGCGGCAGTCAGCCGTTCCTATTCACTTCTTGCCTCGTAGTGTCCTGAGCTTGTCGAAGGATTACTGCTGGGGTTCCGCCGCCGAATTTTTTACCCCGTAGGGTCGCGAAGCGACTCCTTCGGGGCGTGCCCCGCAGAGCTGGGCGCGCCGCTGTTATTGAAACTTTTTCAAATCCTGCCAAGAATACTGTTTAACTTTTTCGTCTCGACTTACGGCAAAAATGTAAAGCAGAAGTTTTTTGGCAACCTGCCAAGGAACTCGGCGAATTGCAATTTTTGCGCTCAATTCCGGCAAACCCAAGCCGTAATAATAACGCGTTGTCCCGCCGGTTTTCATTCTAGTTATAATTTGGCCCAAAGAGTGAACAAAAGTACTTTCGTTAACTTGTCTCGTTTTCCCTTCGCCTTTTGTTTCAATCAAGAAAAACCGAGAAACTTTGTTGTTTTTAACTCTTATATCCACCCCTTGGTCTCGCAATTCGCCGACTTCCAAATTTCTGCCCCAACCATTTCGAAAAAGCCATTTGATAATGGATTGCTTTACAAATTTTTCCGAAAGCGGTTTTTGCATAATTTATTTTCTCTTTTTCGATTTTAATCTTTTAGCTCTAACATTATGGGTGGGAGGAATTTTCCCAAACTTTCTTTTGGAAATTTCTAGATAAGAAGGTTTTTTATCTGATTCCCAAAATTCTTTAATTGGTTTATTTACTTTCGCCATAATTTTTATGATTTTACTTCAATTAAATTTGCGACCTTGTTTTTTGCTTCTTCTAAAAGTTGTTTTGCTTTTGAGCGGGCTTCGTGGGATTTTTGGACCAAATCCGCGATTTTTTGCTGAGTGGGTTTATCTACTTTTGGCACAACGATGTTTTTTACCGCTTCTTTTGGCACTGCTGTAAGAATGGTGCCTGCCGTTTCTTTTTCAAACTGCATTTGCAAAATAAAACTTTTCGCTAAAACCAGTAAAACTTCCGGCAAAATATCTTTACTCCTAAATTGAAAAAATCCATTTGATGCCAAATATCCTTCCTGTTCTTTTCCGGCTAAAGCTACTTTTTCTAATGATCCTTCAACGCTAGAAAGAATAACATCGTTAGTTTTTAATACCCTTTTTGCCCTGCTCGGCGCTTCGTCTCCTGATACTTCTGAAAATCCGTCTATCGCTCCAACAGACGAAGTAATATTCGAAAGTTCTACATATTGAAAAAATTTTGTTGGTTGAGATTTTGGATTAAATCTGGCCGCTACATTTTGGGCCAAACTTAATAATGGATCTGCGCCATATTTTTTGATTTTCTCAACCAATTTCTCATACTTCGGCTGGAAGTATTCGGCATCGGCGCGATGAGCGGATTTTACTTCGGAAAGGTTAACGATATATGACAAATCATCATCAATCTCAAAATCTTTCATTCCCAATCCTTCCAAAAGCAAATTTTCGGCTTGAGTATAAAGATTCTGTGAAGTGAGGTAGTTTTTGTAAGCGTTATTAACATTGTCAACAATACTTTCTACGGTTTTTGGGGGCAATTTTGGAAGTTCTAGACCAGTCAAAAGAGTTTCGGAAAAACGAGGGTGTTCTGTCCCGCCTTGACTCCAAAATAAAATCTTTTGAACTTCGTCTGTTATTAAAAACGCAAAAAGCGCTTGTGGGGGAATTTTTGAATCTTTTCTTTTTCTCAAAACAACAAACTCGGTTGAGGCGAGTTTTTGGATATCATTAAATCCTACAAAAGAAACCTCTTTGAGATACGGCCTCAAGCGAGAAATTAAAACATCATTCTGGCGGATAATCTTTTTCGTAGAGCCGACTTCGTCGGCTTTTTCTACTTTTGTTCCTTCTTCCAATAAAAAAGAGCTGACATCGGATAAATCAAAAACTCGAGCGGGAGTTGTCGCTAATCGATGACGAGCGGGATTAAAGGTTTCTTTTATATTCCTAAAATTCTCAGAAATTGTGCTAACGCCGAGTTTTGACAATCTTTTCATCGCTTCCAATTTTTCCGGATGATAAAACTCCGCGTCCAGCCGCAGACCGCCTTCAAGTCGTGATTTTTGGATTATGGAATATTGCATAATTACTCTTGATTATCCCGTTCTCTAATTTGCTCTTTAGCACTATCGGGAAGCTCTTCATAAAAAGCTCCCACTTCTTTAGGTTCAGTTATCATTTTCTCTGCAATAAAATTGATTAACTCAAAAAGCTTCAACACTAATTCAGGTTTTTCTTCAACGTTGATTTCTCCTGGATGAACTGCATTATTTCCAGTAATTCGCAAAATATCTAGAGATTTTTGAATGTTGGGGTTCAATCCCTTTTTAACAAGATTTTTAATATCCTCGTTTATATTGTCTCCCCTTTCTCCAAGTTGTTTACATAGTTTTTGAAGTGCTAATCTTAAAAGCGCTGCTGACGACCTCGGGGAGTCATTAAAAATATTTGCTGCCTCCAGATAATCCTTCTTGATATCTTCTGACAAATCATCATTTGGTAAGTCCACAATTATTTTCTTCGGATACACAATTTCACCATCTAACCAAATCATCTTTTCACCGCAATGTTCACACTTTGAAATAGTCCATTCTCTATCTAAATTTTCCTGAAAATCAGATACATGGACGCCAATAAAAGTATTACCCCAAATATGTTTCGCCTCTATATGAGCCCAAAATTGCTTTGCATAAACACCGCAATGCGGACAATGAAATTGTCCTTTTGCATATTCTGGTGGATAATATTTTTCTTTGTTCATAATACTTAAAGGTTATTTTCAAAAACTAAATTTTTGTTCTTTGGCAAATTTGACGAATGCCTCAGCGACTTCATATAAATCGTGGTCTAAAATCCGACGACCGCGTTCGTCCAAAAC